>WBZP01001777.1_pt1 | contig 25809 bp, 21 predicted proteins | sample 5204301 | NCBI WGS metagenome assembly WBZP01 (sample SAMN12412401, study PRJNA552823) | activated sludge metagenome | isolation source: activated sludge from nitrification reactor of wastewater treatment plant... | place: USA: Pennsylvania | collected 2017 | reverse complement strand
CACCGGCGAGGACCACTCGGCCTTGCCGGTGCCCGGCTCGCCGTCGAAGACGTCCAGGCCCGCCCTGACCCGACCCTCGTCCAGGGCACGGAGCAAGGCCGCCTCGTCGACGACGTCGCCGCGGGAGGTGTTGAGCAGGATGGCCCCGGGCCGTAGCTGGGCCAGGAACGCATCGTCGACCAAATGCTTGGTCTGGGCGCTGGCCGGCACGTGCAGCGAGACGATGTCGCTGGAGCCGAGCAACTCCCCCATCGACTCACACAGGGTGATCCCCAACTCCTCGATCCGCGCGGTGACGGCAGCCGATCGGCCGGGTTTGGCCAGGGCCTGCACCCGGATGCCGAAGGCCGCTGCACGCTCGGCGACGAGCAGTCCGATCGAGCCCAGACCGATCAGCCCCATCGTGGAACCGAGCAGGCCCTCGGACTTCCCGTAGACCGACTTGTTCCAGTGCCCCGCCCGGTGGTCGGCGACGTTGTCCGCGATCCGCCGGTCGACGGCCAGCAGCAGCCCCATCGCCAGCTCGGCCACCGCCGCGGCATTGCGACCCGGCACGTTGCAGACGAACACCCCGTGCTCGGCCGCGGCGTCGGTGTCGATCGTGTTCGTGCCGGCGCCGGCCCGGATGACCAACACCAGCCGGTCGGCCGCGTCGAAGACGGCCCGCGGCACCTTGGTACTGCGCACCACGAGCACGTCGAAGCCGCCGATGTGATCGGGCAGGTCGGCGGCGCTCAGCCCCGCCTCGACCACGCACTCGTGACCTCGGGCCTGCAGGTCATCGAGCGTCTGCTGCGACAGGCTGTCGGCGAAAAGGATGCGCATCCAGGCCCTCCAGGGGTGGGGTGACGTTCGTCACAGTGAAGTCCCCCACGCTAGCGCCTCGACGACCACGAGATGGCCAGCAGCGTCGTCCAGGTCTGTGCCTCCCTCGGCAATGCGGGCCCGCCTCACGACGCGGTATGCCGCCCGCTCGAGTGAGCGGGCGGCATACCGGATGGGTGTGGCGCTGTATAACGTTGTGGCGCAGCGCGACTCAGGAGACGAGGCTGCGCAGCACGTACTGCAGGATGCCGTCGTTGCGGTAGTAGTCGCGCTCGCCGGGGGTGTCGATGCGCAGCACCGCGTCGAACTTGGTGACCTCACCGGAGGGCGCGGTCGCGGTGACCCGCAGGGTGCGCGGCGTGCGGCCCTCGTCCAACTCGGTGACCCCGGCGATGTCGAAGGTCTCCGTGCCGGTCAGGCCCAGGCTCGCGGCGTTCTGCCCGTCCGGGAACTGCAGCGGCAGCACGCCCATGCCGATGAGGTTGGAGCGGTGGATCCGCTCGTAGCTCTCGGCGATGACCGCCTTGACCCCGAGCAACCGGGTGCCCTTGGCGGCCCAGTCCCGCGACGAGCCCGAGCCGTACTCCTTGCCGGCCAGCACCACCAACGGCACCCCGGCACTCTGGTATGCCGCGGCGGCGTCGTAGATGCTGGTCTGCTCGCCGCCGGCCAGGAAGTTGCGGGTGTACCCGCCCTCCACGCCGTCGAGCAGTTGGTTGCGCAGCCGGATGTTGGCGAAGGTGCCGCGGATCATCACCTCGTGGTTGCCGCGCCGGCTCCCGTAGGAGTTGAAGTCGGCCTTGGCGACGCCGTGCTCGGCGAGGTAACGACCGGCCGGGCTGTCGGCCTTGATCGAGCCGGCCGGGCTGATGTGGTCGGTGGTCACCGAATCACCCAGCAGGGCCAGCACCCGGGCGCCGGTGATGTCGCTGACCGGGTCGGGGGTGGCCCGCATGCCCTCGAAGTACGGGGGCTTGCGCACGTAGGTGGAGTCGGCGTCCCACTCGAAGACATTGCCGGTCGGGGTGGGCAGCGAGCGCCAGCGCTCGTCGCCGTGGAAGACGTCGGCATACTCGGTGGTGAACAGCTCCTGCTTGATCGAGGAGTCGATGACGGCCTGGACCTCTTCCGGGGTGGGCCAGATGTCGCGCAGGAAGACGTCCTGACCCGCTTGGTCCTGCCCGAGCGGCTGGGTCTCGAAATCGAAGTCCATCGTGCCGGCCAGCGCGTACGCGATGACCAGCGGCGGGGAGGCCAGGTAGTTCATCTTGACGTCGGGGCTGATCCGGCCCTCGAAGTTGCGGTTGCCGGACAGCACCGCGGTGACCGCGAGGTCGTGGTCGTTGATCGCCGCCGAGATCTCCGGCTCGAGTGGGCCGGAGTTGCCGATGCAGGTGGCACAGCCGTAGCCGACGAGGTAGAAGCCGACCGCCTCCAGCGCCGGCCACAACCCGGCCGCGTCGTAGTAGCCGGTGACCACCTTGGAGCCGGGAGCCATCGAGGTCTTGACCCACGGCTTGCGGGTCAGGCCCTTGGCGGCGGCCTTCTGCGCGACCAGGCCGGCGGCCATCATCACCGACGGGTTGGAGGTGTTCGTGCACGAGGTGATCGACGCGATCGCGACGGCCCCGTGGGTCAGCTCGAAGCTGCGCCCGTCGGCCATCTGCACCGGCACCGTCGTGGTCGGGGCCGCGGTGTATGCCGGCAGCGACGACGCGAAGGCGGCCTTGGACTTGGACAGCTCGATCCGGTCCTGCGGGCGCTTCGGGCCGGCGATCGAAGGCACGACGGTGCCCAGGTCGAGCTCGAGCTTCTCCGAGAACCGGGGCTCGGCATCCGGGTCGAGCCAGAGGCCCTGCGCCTTGGCGTAGGCCTCGACCAGGGCCACGGAGGCCGCGTCGCGGCCGGTGAGGCGCAGGTAGTCGAGGGTCACCGCGTCGATCGGGAAGATCGCACAGGTGGAACCGAACTCGGGGCTCATGTTGCCGATCGTGGCCCGGTTGGCCAGCGGCAGGGCCGCGACGCCGGCGCCGTAGAACTCGACGAACTTGCCGACCACCCCGTGCTTGCGCAACTGCTCGGTGATGGTGAGCACGACGTCGGTCGCGGTGACGCCGGGGCGCACTGCGCCGGTCAGCTTGAAGCCGACGACCCGCGGGATGAGCATGGAGACGGGCTGACCGAGCATGGCCGCCTCCGCCTCGATGCCGCCGACGCCCCAGCCGAGCACGCCCAGGCCGTTGACCATCGTCGTGTGCGAGTCGGTGCCGACGCAGGTGTCCGGGTAGGCCGTGAGGCCGTCGGCGCTCGGGCGGGTCATCACCGTGCGGGCCAGCCGTTCGATGTTGACCTGGTGGACGATGCCGGTGCCGGGCGGCACGACCTTGAACTCCTCGAAGGCGGTCTGCCCCCAGCGCAGGAACTTGTAGCGCTCGCCGTTGCGCTCGTATTCGAGCTCGACGTTGCGAGCGAGCGCGCCGGAGGTGCCGAAGGCGTCGATCTGCACGGAGTGGTCGATGACCAGCTCGGCGGGCGCCAGCGGGTTGATCTTGGCGGGGTCGCCACCGAGCTCGACGACGGCCTCCCGCATGGTGGCCAGGTCGACGACGCACGGCACCCCGGTGAAGTCCTGCATGACGACCCGGGCCGGGGTGAACTGGATCTCGGTGTCCGGCTCGGCGGTCTCGCCCCAGCCGCCGAGGGACCGGATCTGCTCGGCGGTGACGTTCGCGCCGTCCTCGGTGCGCAGCAGGTTCTCCAGCAGCACCTTGAGGCTGTACGGGAGGGTCGCGCTGCCCTCGACCGCGTCGAGCCGGTAGATCGTGTATGCCGTGTCACCGACCTTGAGCTCGCTGCGGGCCCCGAACGAGTCCACCGATCCGCTCCCGTTGTTGTCAGCTGCGTCGACGTTGGCCACGTCGGCTCCTTCCTCGCTACTTTGCGACTAGGTATCTTGACGTCAAGATAAATCTACCACGCCGGTATGCCGATGGCCAGCCTCTCACGCGAGCCGGACGCTCGGGCGGGCTGGCCGACGGCAAGACCGGATGTGCTGGTCCGACCGGCCGTGTGGCGTCGTCGGCCCGGGGGCCCCGCGGCATACCGTCGCGTCATGGGACTTCAGCTGCGGCATGGGCTGTATCTGCGCCTGGTCCTGTCGATCGCATCGGGCCTGGCCGCCGACTTCTGGATCCCCTTCCCCGCGGACACCGACCGCATCGTGCGGGTGCTCGTCGGGTTCATCGTCGCGGCACTCGTGCTCGACCTGCCCCTGCTGGCGCTCATCCTGCGGCTGGGTCCCCAGGACACCGCGCGGTACCTGCGCGGTCAGACCCACACCCGGTGGGTGGTCGAGTTCATCGTTGTCGCCGCCGCGATCGCAAGCCTCGGCGGGGTGGCCACGATGTTGCTCGCCAGCGGGGCGCAGGACCAGGCGGACAAGGTCATCGAGGCCTTCCTCACCATGGCGACGGTTGCGGCCGCGTGGTTGAGCGTGCACACGCTCTACGCCCTCCGGTACGGACGCCACTACTACGTCACGGAGCCCGGCTGCGTGGACTTCGAGGCCGTCACGGAGCCCCGGTTCTCCGATTTCGCCTATCTCGCCTTCACCCTCGGCATGACCTACCAGGTGTCCGACACCGACCTCAAGACCGCGCGGCTACGCCGGATCGTGCTCTTCCACACCCTGTTGTCCTACCTTTTCGGGACGGTTATCGTCGCTGCGACGATCAATCTCGTCGCCGGCTTGGCCAAGTAGCCGGTCGGCGGCCCGGGCCGGGCGCAGGGTGGCGACGCACTCGACGTGGTGGGTCATCGGGAACAGGTCGTATGCCGCGAGCCCACTCAGCCGGTAGCCGGCCGACGCGGCATACGACAGGTCCCGGGCCAGGGCCGCCGGATCGCAGGCGACGTAGACGAGCGCCCGCGGGCGCAGCGCGCACACCGCGTCCATGACGACCCGGCCGGCGCCGGTGCGCGGCGGGTCGAGCACGACGAGATCGATCACCGTACCCGCGGCGGCAGTCCCGTCGACAGCAGCCCCGTCGACAAGGTGCTCCGCGACCCTGCCGGTGAGCACCCGCAACCAGCCCCGGCCGGCGCCGTTCTCCCGCGCGTGCCCGGCGGCCCGAGCGTCGCCCTCGATGGCGGTAACCGCACCGGTAGGCCCGACGGCGTCGGCCAGCGGCACCGCGAAGAGGCCGGCCCCGGCATACAGGTCGAGCACTCGGTCGCCGGGGCGCGGGGCCAGCTCGGACAGCACCCGTCGCAGTAGGGTGGCCGCGGCCCCGGGGTGCACCTGCCAGAAGCCGCGGGCATCGACGGCGAACTGGCCGGCCCACGAACCGATATCGACCCGCTCCTGGACGACCGCGGGCTCGCCGTCGACCGGCACCGGGACGACGACCGGCGCACCGATCGCCGGGGCGATCACGTCGACCGCCGTGACACCCAGCCATTCCCGGTGCAGGACAGCGGTGTCGAGCACTCTCGGGTCGGCGATCGGGCAATGCTCGACCGGCACGACCTGGTGCGAGCGGTGCCGGCGCAGCCCGGCCCGGCCGGCGGCGTCGACGGCGAACTCGACCCGGGTGCGCCACCCCAACCCGGTGCCGTCGCCAAGCGCCGCCTCGACGGGCCCGGCCCAGTCGATACCGGCCAGCCGGCGCAGCTGCTCACGGACCACCGCGGTCTTGAGCGCCAATTGCCCAGCCCGAGAGACGTGTTGCCAGTCGCAGCCACCGCAGCCCTGCTCGCCCTGCGCCGGGCCGGCGTGGCGGCATACCGGCTCGACCCGCTCGGGAGCCGGCTGCAGCACCGTGACCGCGTCGGCGCGTAGGAAGCGGTCTTCGATGCCGCCCTCGGTTACCCGCGCGAGCACCCGCTCCCCCGGCAGGGTATGTCGCACGAAGACGACCCGACCCTCGTGCCGGGCCACGCAGTGCCCCCCGTGGGCGACCGGCCCGACGTCCAGCTCCAGCTCCTGGCCGACGAGGCTGACACCCCGTACCGGCGCAGGTCGGGAGCGACCGGCCGAACCCCGGCTGCGCGAGCGGCCCTCGCGACGCGGTCCTCGGGGCGTCACGAGTGGTCAGCTCCCGGTCTTGGGCTCGGCAACGAGAAGGACCCCGGTCATTCCGCTCAGGGCACGATGCCGGCGCGACCGGTCATCGGCCGGTCGTACCAGTCCTCGTCCTGGCCCTCGGACGAGGCCAGCTGCCACGGCACGCTCGCGACCATGACACCCGGGATGAAGTGCAGGCGAACCCGCAGTCGTAGGGCGGACTGGTTGTGCAGGATCTGCTCGTACCAGTGGCCGACGACGTACTCGGGCACGTAGACGATCACAACGTCGCGGGGACTGCCGCTGCGGATCGAGGTGACGTAGTCGATGATCGGGCGGGTGATCTCCCGGTAGGGCGAGGCGATGATCTTCAACGGGATGGGCACCTCACGGGTCACCCACTCCTTGCGCAGCGCCCGGGTGTCCTCGGGGTCGACCTCGACGGTGAGAGCCTCCAGATAGGAGGGCCGGGTTGCCCGCGCGTAGGCGATGGCCCGCATCGCCGGTTTGTGCAGCTTGGACACCAACACGATGGCATGCACCCGGCTCGGCAGCAGTTGGCGACTGTCCTCGGAGAGGGCGAGTTCCTGGCTCACCGACCGGTAGTGCCGATTGATCCCGAGCATGGCGGCGTAGAGCACCGCCATGGCCAAGATCGCGTACTTGGCGCCGGCCTGGAACTTCGTCACGAGCACGATGACGAGCACGACGGCCGACATCATCGTGCCGATGCCGTTGATGACGCGGGACCGCTGCATCCGTGATCTGGCCTTGGGGTCGGTCTCGGTGCGCAAGAGCCGGTTCCAGTGCCGGATCATCCCGCTCTGACTCAGCGTGAAAGAGACGAAGACCCCGACGATGTAGAGGTTGATGAGCTGGGTGACCTCGGCCTGGTAGGCGATGACGAGGGCGATGGCCGCCCCAGCGAGGATGAGGATGCCGTTGGAGAAGGCCAGCCGGTCGCCGCGGGTATGCAGCTGGCGTGGCAGAAAGCCGTCCTTGGCCAGGATCGAGCCGAGCACCGGGAAGCCGTTGAAGGCGGTGTTGGCGGCCAGGATGAGGATCACCCCGGTGACCGCGGCGACGAAGTAGACGCCGACTGGGAACCCCTCGAAGACCGTCTTGGCCAGCTGGCCGATGACGGTGTCCTGGGTGTAGCTGTCGCCCACGGGCACGCCGTTCCGGACGAACTCGCCGAACCCCTCGCCGCCCATCTGCACCCCGGTGACCCGGCTGAGGAAGATGATCGAGCTGAGCATGGCGATCGAGATGCCACCCATGAGCAACAGGGTCGTGGCGGCATTGGCGCTCTTGGGCTTCATGAACGCGGGGACGCCGTTGGAGATCGCCTCGACACCGGTCAGCGCGGCGCAGCCGGAGGAGAAGGCGCGTAACAGCAGGAAGGCCGCGGCCAGCCCGCCGAGCTCGTGACCGCCCTCGGGGACGAGCTCGAGCGCGGCGCTGGGCGCCTGGCCGAGCGAGCCGGTGAAGAACTTCACCACGCCGACCAGGCCCATGCCGATAATCCCGAGCATGAAGGCGTACACGGGGACGGCGAAGGCCCTGCCGGACTCGCGGACACCTCGCAGGTTCATCGCGGCGAGCAGCACGATGAGCGCCACCGCGACGAAGACCTTGTGGTCCATGACCGTCGGCAGGGCAGCGGCGGCGTTCTGCACGCCGGAGGAGATCGACACGGCGACGGTGAGCACGTAGTCCACGAGCAGCGCGCTGGCCACGGTGAGCCCAGCCTTGGGCCCGTGATTGACGGTGGCCACCTCGTAATCGCCGCCGCCGGAGGGATAGGCATGCACGTTCTGCCGATACGAGGCCACGACGATGACCATGACGAAAACGACCCCGAGGGTGATCTGCCACGAGTGCATCGTGGCGAAGGAGCCGCCGGCCAGACCCAGCATGAGCAGGATCTCGTCGGGGGCGTAGGCCACCGACGACAAGGCGTCGCTGGCGAAGATCGGCAACGCGAGCTTCTTGGGCAGTAGCGTCTCGCCGAGACGGTCGCTGCGCATCGCGCGGCCGAGCAGGAGGCGTTTGACGACGCGTCCGGAGGATGGCACGACTGCCATCGTATGCCGCGTCCCGCACGCGGCGCGCGACGCCGCCGCCGGTGGCCCCACCGAGGGGGACCCCGCGGCATACCGGGTGTAGTTTCGAACCCGTGCACTTCGTCATCATGGGCTGCGGCCGAGTGGGTGCCACGTTGGCCCGCAGTCTTTCCGGCCTGGGCCACGATGTCGCGGTCATCGACATGGAGGCCGCCGCCTTCCGGCGCCTGGGCAGCAGCTTCGAGGGCCGCACGGTCACCGGGATGGGTTTCGACCGCGGGGTGTTGCTCGCGGCGGGCGTCAAGGAGGCCTACGCCTTCGCCGCCGTGTCCAGCGGCGACAACTCCAACATCCTGGCCGCTCGGGTGGCCCGGGAGACCTTCGGGGTCGAGCGGGTGACGGCCCGCATCTACGACCCGAGACGGGCGGCGGTCTACCAACGCTTGGGCATCCCCACCGTCGCCACGGTGCGCTGGACGGCCGACCAGATCATCCATCGGCTCCTGCCGCAGGGCAGCGTGCCGGCCTACACCGACCCCAGCGGCAAGGTGGTCATCGCCGAGGTGCCGGTCGCCCTGGCGTGGGTGGGCCGCCGGATCACCGAGTTGGAGGACCTCGCCGAGACCCGGGTCGCCCACCTCACGCGCCTCGGCGAAGGTCTGGTTCCTCGGATCGACACGGTGCTGCAGGACGGCGACCTCGTGCATGTCGCCGCCGCTCCCGACGACCTCCCCCGACTCGAGCGCGTCCTCGGCGGCCCGCCGCCGCACCAATGACCCGATGCGACGGCGTCTTCGGATCGGTTCGACGCCGCGCCGGCACCCAGTGACATTCCCGCGAAACCACTAGAGCCCGAAGGACATCCATGCGCGTCGTCATCGCCGGAGCGGGCAGCGTGGGCCGCTCGATCGCCCGCGAGCTGCTGCACAACGGGCACGAGGTGCTGCTCATCGACCGTGACGCCGACGACGTCGTCGCCTCCCGTGTGCCGGATGCCGCGTGGCTGCTCGCCGATGCCTGTGAGCTGTCGGCCTTGGAGGAGGCCCACCTCGACGAATGCGACGTCGTCGTCGCCGCCACCGGTGACGACAAGGCCAATCTCGTCGTCTCGTTGCTGGCCAAGACCGAGTTCGGGGTGCCGCGCACGGTGGCCCGGGTCAACAACCCGAAGAACGAGTGGATGTTCGACGAGTCGTGGGGTGTCGACGTCGCCGTGTCGACGCCACGGTTGATGACCGCGCTCGTCGAGGAGGCTGTGAGCGTCGGTGACCTCGTGCGGATCTTCGAGTTCCGCCAGGCCAAGGCCTCCATGGTGGAGATGACCCTGCCACCGAACAGCCCCTTCGCCGGCGCTCGGGTCGGCGACATCACCTGGCCCGTCGACACCATTCTCGTGGGCATCATCCGCGAGGACCGTCCGATCGCGCCGAGCCGCGACGACAGCCTGGAGCCGCACGACGAACTGCTGTTCATCAGCGCGAACGACACCGAGGACGAGTTGGAGGAGATGCTCTCCCCCGGTCACCTGCCCCGGCTACCGCACGACGAGAACGACGAGGGCTGACCGGCGTTCGGTCGGCGACGTGCGTCGCCGACGGTCAGCGAGGTTCGTCGCCGAGCGGCGGCGGGGGCGCGACCTTCGTCGGCTGGTCCAACGGGGTGTGGCCGCCGAGCACGAGCACGACCGCGATGACGACCGCGAGCGCATACGCCGGCCAGCCGAGCAGCACCTTGGCGACGCCGAGGGCCTCGACCTGACCTTGCAGGTAGAGCGGCACCTGGATGGCCAACCGGAAGACCGCCAACCCGACGAGCACCCAGCCCAGTCGGGCGGCGACCCGGACGATCCCGTCGTGGCGTCGCCAGGCGGTCAGTGCCTCGGTCATCAGCTCGGCGTCCGCTTCGTCGGCGGCCTCGGCCGCGGCCCGCTCGTCCTCGGTGAGCCGGCCGCGGGCCGCTCGGCCGGACCTGCTGGACGCTGCTCGCACCCGCATCGAGGCCTGCTCCAGTTCGGGGTCGCCGGCCGCGATGAGGAATCCGAAGATCGGCCACCGCAGGAGGTTGGTCACCGCGAACAGCAGCCCGGTGGCACCGCTCTGGATCATCCCCGGCAGGAAGGCGTCCTGGGCTCGACCTGTGCGAGCCGCGAAGAGCGCGGCAACGGCGACCCCGAGGACAGCCAGGAGCACGTAACGAAGCGTCGAGCCCTGCACGAGTCGCACCACGGCGATGAGGGCCGCCGCGCCGACCGCGACGAGGGCCGAGGCACGGACGTCGGAGCTGAGATTCCACGCGATGACGAACAGCAGCGTTGGCACTGCCGACTCCACGGCTCCGCGCCAGCCACCGAAGGCCGCCGAGAGCCGCGCTCGCAGCAGCGCCTCGACACTCGGGTATGCCGCGTCCGGCCCGGGCCGCTCGTCGGCCGGGCTCCGATCAGCCACGGATCGGCACGATCTCGTAGACCGGGTTGAAGATCGTGGCCACCCCCCGGCGGTAGGACACTCGTCCATGCACTCGCAGGAGCACCCCCGGCTCGATGCCCGCGATGGCCCGTCGACCGAGCCAGACGAGGTTGAGTGGCACGGTGCCGTCGAAGATCTCGACGACGAGTGCGGCGACCTGGGCCTGCGGGCGCAGCGCCACCGAGCGCACCTCGCCGACGACCGTGGCCGACTGCCGCGGGACGAGGCGGTGGATCGGGGTCGCGCCGAGGCGGGCGCCGGTGCCCTGCAACTCGTCGAACTCCAGTTCGTGGGCCGGTTTGGTCAACCGGTCGACGACCCGGCGCACGATGCCCTTGGATGCCCGCGGCTGCGGCGACGGGGCGCGGTCCACCTCAGCGCACCTCGGTGATCTCAGGCCCGCGCTCGAAGGGCTTGAGGTCGGCGGCCGCGCGGGTCGGCCCGTCGGCATCTGTGGCCGACGGGTTGTCGGCGTCGGCCGGCAGGTCCGGCAGCCGCATCGGCAGCAGCTCCCTCGGGGCCATTGCTTCGCTGCCGCGCACGACGACGACTTTGCGCATCACCTCCACGAGCCGCTCCGCGGCCGCGTCGTCGGTGGCCGCCGGTCCGCTGAGCACCCCGCGGAGGAACCAGCGCGGTCCGTCGACCCCGAGGAATCGCATCGAGACGCCCCCCTTGAGGGTGGCGGTGAGCTGCTTGCCGAACGGCCCGTCGGTGACCTGCACGGTGCCGCCCTGGGCCAGCACGCCCTGACCGATCTCGGTGCGGATCTCGCGCCACACGCCCATGGTGCGGGGCGCGGCATACGCCTGGAGTTGAATCACCGACGCTCCCAGCACGACCTGCGCACCGAGGATGGCCTGGCTCGCCTCGTCGACCTCCAGCCGCAGCTGCATCCCGTCGACGGCCGGCACCCACAACCCGCCCAGGTCGAGATAGCCCTCGTCGGAATCGACTTCGTCGTGATCGAACGGTCCGCGCACCCGGCTGTGCGACCACTCCATCTCGTGTTCGTCATCGTCGCTGCCGTCGTCATCGCTGCCGTCGTCATCGCTGCCGTCGTCATCGCTGACCTCGTCGTCGCTGACCTCGTCGTCACGGACGGACTCGGCCTCCTCGGCGTCGAGCACGTCGGCACTGTCGTCGGCGGCGGCGCCGGATTGCGATGTGTCGCGACGGCGTCCGAAGATTCCCACGCTAGGTCCTCATCTCGTGCGGTGCGGCCCCGCAGGGTGTCGGGACCACCGGTGGCTTGGTGCGGTGGCTCTGTCCGGGCGGGCTGTCAGCCCCCGAAACCGCCGCTTGCGCCATGACCAGTCTCCCCCCGTGAGCTGTCCGGCAGCGAATCGACCGGGTCGAAACGCACCTGGGCGACCGGCTGGACGACGAGTTGGGCGATCCGGTCGCCACGTCGCACCGTGAAGCTCTCGTGCGGGTCGAGGTTGACGAGGTTGACGAAGATCTCACCCCGGTAACCGGCGTCGATCGTGCCGGGCGCGTTGAGGATCGTCACCCCGTGGCGGGTCGCCAGGCCCGAGCGGGGGTGGGTGAACGCGGCATACCCGGGCGGGAGGGCGATGGCGACACCGGTGGGAACGAGGGCTCGCTGACCAGGGGCCAGCGCCACGTCGGTGCGGGCGTGCAGGTCGGCGCCTGCGTCGCCCGGGTGCGCCGTGGCGGGCACCGGCAGGTCGGGGTCCAGGCGCCGCAGCGCGACCCGCAGCGGCCGCGGACCCCCAGCCGGCTCGGGCCACCCGGGCGCCCGACCGGGCATCAGGCCACGCACTCCCGGCAGACCATCTGGCCGCCTGCCTCGGAGGCGAGTTGGCTGCGGTGGTGCACGAGAAAGCAACGGGTGCAAGTGAATTCGTCGGCCTGCCGGGGCAGCACCCGGTAGGACAGCTCCTCGCCGGAGAGGTCGGCGCCGGGGAGTTCGAAGCCCTCGGCGACATCCGCCTCGTCGACATCGACGCTCGACGACGTCTTGTCGACCCGCCGGGCCTTGAGCTCCTCGAGCGAGTCCTCGGAGAGGTCGTCGTCGGTCTTGCGCGGCGCGTCGTAGTCGGTCGCCATCTGGCTGGATCTCCTCCTCGTGGGTGTCGGGTCGTTGGGACACAACGCGGCATGTCCGCCGTTTGTGCCCACCCGACGACACTGTCGGAATCGCCCCTTGCGCCGCGCATTGTGCCGCATTCGCGCCGGAGGCTCATCGGTTGTCCGTATGCCGGGTGTACCCAGCTGTGTGGGGACTCGCGAGCCGCCGGTTCCGGTGACGTGGCGGTCAGTGTGCCACAAGGGCTCGCAGGCTCGGCGCGAGGGTCGGGTTCGCCGCGACGGTGAGCTCGGTTCCGGGCTCTCCCCCGTCCGCGCCGACCCCTCCGGTGACCGTCGCGCCGGCCTCGGTCGCGACGAGCCACCCGGCGGCGAGGTCCCAGGGGTGCAGGCCGGACTCGAAGTAGGCGTCCACCCGGCCGTCGGCGACCAGGCACAGGTCGATCGCGGCACTGCCGAGCCGGCGGATGTCGCGTACCGCCGGCAGCACGCTGGTCAGCAGGCGGGCCTGGGCCGCCCGGACCTCGGCGCGGTAGCCGAACCCCGTGGCCACCAAGGCCCGGGTCAGGTCGCTCTCGACCCCGCACCGGATGGCCTCGGCAGGGGCGGTGTCGAGGCGATCCAGCGGTGCCGTGACGCGCCGCGCGCCGGCCCCGCGGGCGGCGCTCCAGAGCACTCCCAGGGCGGGGGCGCAGACGGCTCCGGCGATCGGACGCCACCCCGGTGCCGGTGGCGCGCCGACCGCGGCGGCGACGGACACGGCATACGGGGGCAGTCCGTAGAGGTAGTTCGTCGTGCCGTCGATCGGGTCGAGCACCCAGGTGATGCCGGTGCGGCTCACCGACAGCGATCCCTCCTCCCCCAGCAGCCCGTCGTCCGGGCGCAGCCGGGCCAGCTTCTCGCGCAGCAACGCCTCGCTGCGGGTATCCATCTCGGTGACGACATCGGTGGTCGAGGACTTCGTCACGGTCCCGAGCCGGGCGGGCCGCTCGTCGTGCACGAGCCGCGCGGCGGCCACCGCGAGGACGACGGCGATGCGCTCCAGTTCGCGCGGATCGGGCGACGGTGCGGCTCGGGACAGGGCGTCGGTCATCGGGTCAGTCGCTGCCGCACAGGGCCGGGCGGTGCTCGCGCAGGTTCGGGCAGCAGCCGGGTCGGCAGACGGCCGGCCAGCTTCCGTCTGCTGAGGTCGCCGCACCTGCGTCAGCGGCTCGGCTCGGGGCCCGGCTTTCGGCGGCCCGGGCTTCCGCGGCCCGGGCCAGGAGCAGCTCGACAAGGCCGTCGACGAACTCCGGCGCCGTGCCGACCGTGGGCACCCGCACGAAGCGCAGCCCGAGCTCCGTGGCGACCGCGGCGGCCTCCGTGTCCAGGTCGTGGACCACCTCCATGTGGTCGCTGATGAAGCCGATGGGCACGACGACGACGGTTCGTACGCCGGTCTGCGCGACCTCGCGCAAGGCGGTGCCGATGTCCGGTTCCAGCCAGGGTTGGCTCGGGGGGCCGCTTCGGGAGCAGAAGACGAGCTCGGCCCGTAGCGCCCGGCCAGTCCTGGCCTCGACGGCAGCGGTGACGTGTTCGGCGAGCTCCAGGTGGCTGCGGGTGTAGGCATGGCCGGCGCCGTCTCCGGGCCCGGACAATTCGTCCATGGTCAACGGGATCGAATGTGTGACGTAGAGCACCGCGACCTGCTCGGGCGGCTGGTCGGCGAGGGCGGTGACGGCCTCGCCGACCAGCCGCACGAGCGGGTCGCGGAAGGCGGGCGTCGCGGCATACGGGCCGAGCTTGTCCAGCTCGAGCAGCAGGCCCTCGTCGGCGGCCGCGAGCGCGCCCGCGGCGAGGTCCTCGCGGTACTGACGACACCCCGAGTAGGAGGGGTGCGCGCTGGTGACGACCGTGACGAGCCGGCGCATCCCGCGCTCGTGCGCGGTGCGCAGCGCGTCGAGGACCGACGGTGGGGTATGCCGGTGGGCCACCAGCACCTCACGGGGCACCCCACGGGCGGCGAGGGCCGTGTGCAGCGACCCGGCGAGGTCGCGGCACAGCTGTGGCAGCGGGCTCACACCACCACGGCGCAGGTAGTGCGCGGCGACCTCCCCGAGCCGTTCGGGGGGCACCCCCCGCCCGGCGGTGACCCGCTGCAGGAATGGCAGCACCTGCTGCGGTCCCTCCGGCCCGCCGAAGGCCACCAGCAGCACCCCGTCGTACGGGGCCAGCTCGTCATCGGTCACCGACTCGTCGCCGCTCACGAACGGCCAACCTACCGCCCGGCCACGGCGTGGGGACCGGTGGCGCCACGGGCTAGAGTCCACCATGACCGACCGCGCGACCCCGAACCTGCCCGCCCGCGATCTCGCCGCCACCCGCGAGTTCTACGCCACCCTCGGCTTCGCCCCGCGGTACGCGGACGACGGTTGGCTGATCCTCACCCGTGGCGAACTGCAGCTGGAGTTCTTCCCCTACCCGGATCTCGATCCCGCGACCAGTTCGTTCGGCTGCTGTCTGCGCCTGGATGACCTCGATGCGTTCGTTGCGGTATGCCGCGAGGCCGGCCTACCGGACACGACGGTGGGGTGGCCGCGGATCCAGCCCCCCTGGCGTGATCGAGCCGGGCTGCGGATCGGCGGACTCGTCGACCCGGACGGCAGCCTGCTGCGACTCGTGCAGAACCCGTAGCGGGTTTGCCGCGGAACCACCGTGCCTGGCGCCGTCGCACGGCGGACGGCCTAGCCCAACGCGCACGGCGCGGCCGCTTCCCGGAGCGCGGTGTGGATGAGAGAGTCGAACGCGGCACACGCGACCCACCGCCCCGAGCCGTCTGCCGGTCGGGCCCGGCCCCTTGGTGCAGGAGGCACGATGCAGGACCTGCGGCTCATCGGCGTTCACGAGGACGGCGCCCACCTGCTGCTCGCCGACGCCAGCGGCGGGCGCTACCGGGTCGCCCTCGACGAATCGCTGCGCGCCGCGGCCCGCCGGGACCGCCCGCGACTGGGCCAATTGCAGATCGAGATCGAGGGCGGGGCCCGTCCACGGGACGTCCAGGCGATGATCCGGGCCGGTTTCAGCGCCGACGAGGTGGCCGAACGCACCGGCTGGACCGTCGAGAAGGTGCACCGCTACGAGGGGCCGATCCTCGCCGAACGAGAGCACGTGGCACGTTTGGGTCGCACTGTCCGGCTGCGCCATCGTGGCCCCACGACCGGCGTTTACGGGCAGCCGGTGGCCGCGCAGACACTCGAGGAGCGGGTGCTGCAGCGTCTGGGCACTCGCGGGGTCGCGCCCGAGCAGCTGTCCTGGGACTCCTGGCGACGTGACGGCGCCGAGTGGGCGGTCGTCGCCATCTTCGCGGCAGGTGGACGACAACGTCAGGCGACCTGGAGTTTCGACGTGCCGACCCGCTCGTTGCTGGCCCGTGACGACGAGGCACGGTGGCTCAGCGAGGACGAACCGACCGCCCCGGACGCGCCACGGCCCCCGGCCCCGGTCTACGACGTCGAAGCCGACGGAGGTCTGCAGGCGCCGTCCGGCCGGCACCGCCAGCCGGCTCGTCCCGCGGACCCCGTCGACCTGATGGCCGCGATGCGTGAGCGCTCCGGGGTCCGGGCCCGCCGTGGCTCCGGGCGCCGTCGGCTGGAACCAGTCACCCTGCCCCTCGACGACGGCCCAGGCGGGGCGGACGACACATCGACCCCCGCGGCCGATCCCGCCGGCGAACTCATCGGGGAGACCTTCCCCACCGATGAATCCACCCACCTCTCGGAGTCCGAGGAGTCCACCCACGCCACCGTGTCCGAGGAGCCAGCAGATCCGGCGGAGGCGGCTCTCGTGCGCCGACCGGATGGTCCCGCGGACCAGGTCGACCCCCACGAGCAGGGCACCGGACACGAACCACACCCGGACCGTGACCAGGACGAGCACGATGACCAGGGTCATGGTGCACCCACGAACGCCGAGGCTCCCGAACCGACCCATGACGAGCCCCCGCCGGTCCAGGACAGCGACCCGGTCACCCGACCGCGCCGGGACCGGCCCCGGCGCGGCGGCGCCAACCAGCGGACCGTCGGCCTCGCGGCCCTCTTCCGGTCGACGTCGGCCGACCGCTCCGATTCGGGCGGAGGGCCCCAGCCCGATGAGGCCCATGGCGCTGGAGCGGCATTCGGTCTCAGCGCCACTGACGACGCCGAGGCGGCTGACCGCGAGGATCGACCGAAGCGACGGCCCGGGCGCACCCCGGTGCCCAGTTGGGACGACATCGTGCTGGGCACCCGCACCCGCGATCCGCAGGACGGCTGACCCGCGCTGCGCTGATGCAGAAGGTGCGCCCAGGCTCACCCTCCGCATCAGCTAGCGGGCACCGGGGTCGACGCGAGGGCCGCCCGCAGGAGACGGGCCGGCCAGCTCGAAGGGCAACACGTCCGGGGAGAGTGCGGCAGCGCGGGCCGCATGCGAGGTCATCCGACGGCTGTGATGACGCCGGCAGAGCACCTCGTACTCGACGAGACCCTCCTGGCCGGCCGTCGTGTCACCGATGACGACCTGCTCGCCCTCCAGGACCATCGCGCCGTCGATGACGCGGGCATTGTGGGTGGCACGCTGTCCGCACCAGCACAGCGCCTCGACCTGGAGCACTTCGACCCGGTCGGCCAGCTCGACGAGTCGCTGTGACCCGGGGAAGAGCCGGGTGCGGAAGTCTGCCATGATCCCGAACGCGAAGACGTCGACGGCCATGTCGTCGACGATCCGGGCCAGCTGCTCGACCTGCGCGGGGCTGTAGAACTGCGCCTCGTCGCAGACCAGGAAGTCGACCCGCCGCCCACCCGTCACCAGTTCCACGACAAAGGCCCACAGATCCAGCCCGTCGGTGACCTCGATGGCCGGGCGGGACAGCCCGAGACGAGAGGAGACGACCGCCTGCCCGGCCCGGTCGTGCCGGGTGAAGATCAGCCCGGCCCGCCCCCGGGCGTCGTGGTTGTAGGCGATCTGCAAGGCCAGGGTCGACTTGCCCGAGTCCATCGTGCCGGTGAAGAAGACCAGCTCGGCCACCACGCCCACCTCTCGTTCTCGCCGACCCGCCGAGCCCACCAGCTCAGGCCAGCCCTCACCAGGTCTCGCCCGGTGACCCTACGCCGACCGGGCCGGCCACTGGAACAGCGGGATCGCCGTCTCGACCGTGCTCACCGATCCGTGCAGCCCGAGCAGGGCCAGCAGTTCCGGGCGCATCCGCACCGAATCGACGACGGCCACCGGGCCCAGACAGTTGACGAGCAGGTCACCGATCCGCGGACGCACCCGGTCGGCTACGAGGGCGGGCGGTCCGAACAGCCCGGCCGACAGCGCGTCGTCACGCCGCCATAAGGTCGCCGTGTCGCCGAGGCGGGCCTGCCAGGCGGCAGCGACATCCTCGAGCGCGCCGGGCCGGCAATGCAGCTGCACCGCTCGGGCCTCGCCCGCGACATGGCGGACCCCGGCGAGCAGCTGCGGTTCGGCGGCCAGGTCGAGGCGCGCATCGAAAGGCACATCGAGCATGCCGTGGTCAGCGGTGACATAGACCGCGGTGTCGGCGGGCACGGCGGCCACCAGCCGGCCCAGTTCGGCATCGACGCGCTCCAGCTCGGCGGTCCACTCCAGGGAGGCGACGCCGTGCACGTGACCGATCTTGTCCAGGTCTCCCCAGTAGAGGTAGGCGAGCGCCTGCGCACTGGCCTGCACCGCGGCGAGCGCGGCGTCCACGCGTGCGGGCAGCTCGGACGCGGCCCGGAATCGCCCACCGCGCAGGGCGGCCTCGGTCAGTCCGGAGCCGTCGAAGAAGCCCGGCCCGATCCGGGTCACCACCACGCCCTCGGCCTGCGCCGCCTCGAAGACCGTCGGCTCCGGCTGCCAGCGCCGCGGATCCGGCCCCGGGGCAGGCCCGGTGGGGGTCACGGACTCCCAGGAGAGCTCGTTGAGCACGGTGTCGGTCTGCGGGTCGAGCACCTCGTAGCCGACCAGGCCGTGCGCCCCGGGCGGCAGACCGGTGCCGAAGGAGCCCATCGAGGTCGCCGTCGTCGACGGGAAGCCACAGCTCAACCGGTATGCCGCGGGCAGTGCGCCCCGTAGTGTCGGGGCATGCCCGGCCCGGCGCCGGACCAGTTCGTCACCGAGCCCGTCGACGAGCACGACCACGGCCCGCCGCGCCGGGGTCAGCGGCAGGAGGGCGCGCGCGGCATACCGAGCGGTGCCGACCCCGGGGACCAGCGCGGCCAGCACACTGGGCAGGACGTCGCTCAGCGTGCCGGCGGACCGGCTCATCAGCGCCCGATCGACGCCGACAGGGTGTGCGCGAAGTGCAATGCGGTGGCCAGCGCCGCCTCGCCGTCGGCGTCAGCGCTGATCCGCAGCGAGATGTCGTCGGAGGCGAGCGTGCCTTCGTAGCCGTGGTCGGCGTCGCAGCTCGGGTCACCGCACGAGGCGGACATGACATCGAGTCGGCGGACCGCTCCCCAGCCGAGGGTGAGCGTCAGCTCCCGCCCGAGCGAGCCGGGCTCGTAGGCGTCGGGGGAGGTCACGACGTGGGTGAGCATGACTCCGCGGACCGCGGAGCGCGGGATGCACTCGCTGGTGGCCGTCGCGATGGGCCGCAGCCGCATCTCGCCGTCGTGGTCGTCGTGGTCGTCGGCGTGCACGACGACGAGCTTGCTCGCGGTGGCGGCGAGCACGGTGATGTGCCGACGGACACTGTCCTGGTCGAAGGTCGTCTCCTGGTGCACCAGGTGCGCCTCGACGGCGTCGCCGGCCAGGGCGGTGGCCACCACGTCGGCGACCAGCGCCGGGTAGTAGCCGGCCCGTTGGATCTCGGCCCGCAGCTCGACAGTCAACGCGAACCCGGGCACGTCACGGGGGGTCTTGCGCATGGGAGCCATCCTGTCACCTTCCGCGGACAGCCCTCACCGCCCACGCGATGGCCGCGGGGTGGCGTGCCTCGGCCGGGTTCGCCTGGGTCGACCGGGTCACGTCATCGCTCGGCGGCTGGCGTCCTTGCGGGTGCGGGCCCGGTGCACGACGATCTCGGCGCCGAGCACGTCGACGCCCTGGGCCCAACAGTTGACCGGTTCCAGACGCACCGAGGCGAGCGACGGGTGCTCGTCGGCCATGACGGCCAGCCGGCCGATGAGGTCGTAGAGAGCCGCCAGGTGCACCGGGTCGCGGCCGCGGTGACCGGTGAGCAGCGGGGCCGCCTTGACCGAGTCGACGAGGTCGCGCACGTCGACGTCCGTGAGCGGCGGCACCCGGTAGGCGATGTCGCCGAGCAACTCGGTCGGTGGCCCGGCGATGGAGAAGGACAGGACCGGCCCGAAGAGCGGGTCCTCGGTGCTGGCCAGCACGCAGGACACCCCGGGTGGCGACATCGACTGGATCGCGTAGCGCCCTTCGCCGTAGCGACCTAGCCGCTTGCTCAGCGACGTGAAGGCGGACCGGACTGCGTCGGCGTTGGGCAGATCCGGTCGCACTCCCCCGGCCCCGATCCGCAGCCGCAGCTGCGGGTCGGTGGTCTTGAGGATGACTGGGTAGCCCTGCCGGTCGGCCGCGGCGACCGCCTCGTCGGGCGTCTCGACGAACTCGGCGCGCCACAGGATGATCCCGTATGCCGCGAGCAGCTGCCGGGACTCCTCCGGGGTGAGCGCCCGCCCGCCGTCGCGCAGGGCGGCGTCGATGATCTCCAGAGCGGTGGCCCGGTCGATGCCATCGGGCACCAGCGGCACGCCCTTGTCGCGGGCCCGCCACGCGGCATACTGCGTCGCTGCGGCCACCGCACGGACGGCGTCCTCCGGCAGCGTGTATGCCGGCACCACCCGCCGCCGCGCGCCGTCGGCGTCGCCGATGGTCAGCTCCTCGCGCACCCCTCGCATCCCGAGGAAGGTGGCTACGCAGGGCTTGTCGGAGGTGCTCGCCGCCTCCCGCACGGCCGCGGCCACCAACTCGTCGTCGACGTAGATCGGCGGGATGAAGGTCGTCACGACGGTGTCCACGGCTGGGTCCTCGAAGGCCTCGCGCAGCGCCGCGGCATACTCCTGCACGCTGGACTCGGGGCTCAGCGCCACCGGCCCGTAGGCCACCTGCAAACCCCACGCCTGGGCCGACTGCGCGGTGAGCGCCGCGAGGGCGTCGGAGTTGGTGACCACCCCGACCCCGGCGCCGGCGGGCAGCGGCTGGTGCACGAGGAACTGCGTGATGTCGAAGAGTTGGTGGATGTTCTCGGCCCGGATACAGCCGGACTGGCGCAACAACTGGTCGAACGCCTCGTCCCGCACGATCGGGTGACGCGTGGCGTGCCCGGGCGACTCCCCCAACGGGTGCGCCCCGGACTTCACGACGACGACCGGCTTGGTCGCCGCGAGCTGGCGGGCGATCCGGGAGAACTTGCGGGGGTTACCGGTCGACTCCAGGTAGAGCCCGACCGCGTCGGTGTCCTCGTCGTCGATCCAGTACTGCAACATGTCGTTACCCGAGACGTCGACCCGGTTGCCGGCCGATGCGAAGACCGAGACGCCGAGGCGCCGGCGGGCCGCCGAGGCAAGCACCGCGATACCCAGCGCGCCGCTCTGCGCGAACAACCCGAGAGTGCCCTGCGGCGGCAGCTGCGGCGCCAGTGAGGCGTTCAGACGCACGTCGGAGTGGTTGTTGATCAGCCCGAACGAGTTGGGCCCGACGACCCGCAGCCCCGCGCTGCGCGCTCGTTTGCGTAGTTTGCCCTGCAGCCGCCAGCCGTACTCACCTTCTTCGGCGAAGTGCGCTGACGGCACGAGCAGGGCGCGAGCTCCCTTGGCAGCGCACTCGTCGACCATGTCGATGACTTGGGGCGCCGGCACGGCGAGCACGACGAGGTCGACCCTTCCCGGCACGTCGGCCAGCCGCGGATAGCACGGCAGCCCGAGCAACGACGTGGCGTGCGGGTTCACGGCATACACCTGGCCGGTGAAGCCGCCGTCGAGGATGTTCTTGAGGAAGGTGTGCCCGATCGAGTGCTCCCGGCGGCTGGCACCGACGACGGCCACCGCGGCCGGACGCAGCAGGCCACCGACGCTGCGGGACTCAGCGCGGTGCTCCCGGGAGATCCGCACCGCCGTGGAGGCCGCGGTCGGCACGATCTCGAAGGAGAGGTTGATCACCCCGTCCTCGAGGCGGTGCCGCAGGACGTAGCCGGCCTCCTTGAAGACGTTGAGCATCTTGCGGTTCTGCGGCAACACCTCGGCGACGAAGCGGGTGACCCCCAACTCATAGCCGATGAGGGCTAGGTGCTCCAGCAGCACCGACCCGATGCCCTTGCCGTGCATGTGGTCGGAGATGTTGAAGGCGACCTCGGCGGTCTGCTGGCCGATCTCGTCGTAGCGGCCGATGCCGATGATCTTGCCCCGCTGCAGGGCCACGAGGGCGACCCGCTCGCGGTAGTCGATGACGGTGAAGCGTTGCACGTCGCGGTCGGACAGCTCGCGCAGCGGTGCGAAGAAGCGCAGGTAGATCGATTCGTCGGATTGCCCGGCGTGGAACTCTCGGACGCCGGGACCGTCTGCGGGGGTGATCGGACGCACGTGTGCGACGGTGCCGTCGCGCAGTACGACGTCGGCCTCCCACTCCTCCGGGTACCCGGCCGGCCGCGGCAGGCCGGTATGCGGTGCCTGACGGTCCCCCGCGACCTTGCCGGACACCCGCCCCGAGCCTGCTCCCGAGCCCTGCCGGGACTGCTCGGTCTGCTGTGCCATGTCATCCATGCTCCCACGGGCCGATGACCGGTCGGTGACCGCCGGGTGGGACCGCCGGGTGGGACCGCTGGGTGAGGCGGGCCGCGCTGCCCTGGCAGGCTCGGGCCATGGAGTTGTCCGATGCGATCCGTCGCCGCCGTATGGTCCGCCGCTACGACCCGGACCGGCCGGTGCCCGATTCGGCGGTGCTGACCTGCCTGGAGGCGGCCATCCGGGCCCCGAGCGCCGGCTTCTCGCAAGGCTGGGACTTCGTCGTGCTGCGCACCCCGGCGCAGCGGGCCGCCTTCTGGGAGCACGCCACCCCGCCTACCGCGGACGGACCGCCGGATCGGTGGCTGACCGGGATGCAGACCGCGCCGGTGCTCATCGTGTGCCTGTCCGATCCGGGCACCTACCTGGACCGGTATGCCGCGCCGGACAAGGGCTGGACCGATCGTGACCCGGCCCGCTGGCCGGTGCCCTACTGGGATGTGGACACCGGCATGGCCGCCCTGCTCATGCTGCTCAGCGCGGTGGACCAGGGGCTCGGGGGGCTCTTCTTCGGCGTCCCACCCGAGTGCCACGCCGCGGTCCGGTCCGCCCTGGGAATCCCCGCGGACCGGCGGCTCGTCGGGGTGGTCAGCATCGGGTATGCCGCGGCGCACCCCAAGAGCCCGTCGCTGCGCCGCGGCCGCCGGGGCCTGGACCAGGTGGCCCATTGGGGTCAGTTCGGCGCGTCCGCACCGAGATGAGCGCGGGCCGCCCGGCGACTGTCGCGCGGCGAGAAAGCGCCCATGACGTCGTCACACGGTGTGCTGGCACACCACCTACCACGCCACCACGAGCGCTTTCTCAGCGCGCGGCGAGCGGATCGTCGGGCAACGCCAGCACCTCCCTGGTCGTCGCCGGCTGTCGTCCTGGACCGCCGGGGCCTGGACCAGGTGGCGCACTGGGGTCGGTTCGGCGAGCCCGCACCGAGCTGAGCAAGCGCGCCCGGCGCGTCCCCGGTATGCCGCGTGCGGCGGTACGCGAGGATGGGACGATCACCACCGCCCGCCGACGCACCTCAGGAGCCCGACCAGGCATGGCCCGCCGCACCAACACCCCTGCCGAGGACCTCGGCGACGTCGTCGAGAAGATCATCGACATCGACGTCGCCCAGGAGATGAAGGCGGCCTTCCTCGAGTACTCCTACAGCGTCATCTACGCCCGGGCCCTGCCCGACGCCCGCGACGGGCTCAAACCGGTGCAGCGGCGCATCCTGTTCGGGATGAGCGAGTTGGGCCTGCGCCCGGATCGACCGCACGTCAAGTGCAGCCGGATCGTCGGCGAGGTGATGGGCAAGTACCACCCGCACGGCGACAGTGCGATCTACGACACCCTCGTGCGGCTGGCCCAACCGTTCACCCTGCGTCTGCCGTTGGTCGACGGTCACGGCAACTTCGGCTCCCTCGATGACGGTCCGGCCGCCTCCCGCTACACCGAGGCCCGGATGGCCCCGGCCGCGCTGCTCATGGTCGAGGGCCTCGGCGAGGACACCGTCGACTTCGTCCCCAACTACGACGACACCCACACCCAGCCCGAGGTGCTGCCCGCGGCATACCCGAACCTGCTGGTCAACGGCGCCAGCGGGATCGCGGTCGGGATGGCCACGAGTATGCCGCCGCACAACCTCGTCGAAGTCATCGGGGCCGCCCGCCACCTGCTCGATCATCCCGACGCCACCCTCGATGACCTGATGCGCTTCGTGCCGGGCCCGGACCTGCCCGGCGGCGGCCGGATCGTCGGCCTCGAGGGCATCCGGGAGGCCTACGCGACCGGGCGGGGCACCTTCCGCACCCGGGCCACCGCCCGGGTCGACAGCATCACGCCCCGGCGGCGCGGCATCGTCGTCACCGAACAGCCGTATCTCGTGGGCCCGGAGAAGGTCATCGAGAAGATCAAGGACCTCGTGCAGGGCAAGCGGCTACAGGGGATCAGCGACGTCAAGGACCTCACCGACCGCAAGCACGGGCTGCGGCTCGTCATCGAGGTGAAGGCTGGCTTCGTGCCCGAGGCGGTGCTCGAGGAGCTCTACCGGCTCACCCCGATGGAAGACTCCTTCGGCATCAACAACGTCGCTCTCGTCGACGGGCAACCCCGGACGATGGGCCTGAAGGAGCTGTTGGAGGTCTTCGTCGGTTTCCGGGTCGGGGTCGTGCGCCGGCGCACGGCCTACCGACTGGCCCGCCGCGAGGAGCGTTTGCACCTCGTCGAGGGCCTGCTGGTGGCGATCCTCGATATCGACGAGGTCATCCAGCTGATCCGCGGCAGCGACGATGCAGCCACCGCGAAGGCTCGGCTCATCGAGGTCTTCGACCTGTCCGACGCCCAGGCCACCTACATCCTCGATCTGCAGTTGCGCCGGCTCACGAAATTCAGCCGGATCGAGCTGGAGAAGGAACGCGACGAGCTGCGCCGCGACATCGAGCAGCTGCGCGCCATCCTGGCCGACGAGGGGCTGCTGCGCGCCACCGTGTCCAGCGAGTTGGCCGAGGTGGCCCAGGCGCACGGCACGCCGCGGCGCACGGTGTTGCTCGAAGCACCGGCCGGTATGCCGGTCACCTCCGCCGCGCGGGCGGCCAAGGCCGCGCCGCTGGAGGTCGCCGACGACCCGTGCTGGGTGTTGCTCTCCTCGACCGGCCTGTTGGCCCGGACGACCACCGATCAGCCACTGCCGCAAGGGGGGCCGCGGGCCCGACACGACGTGCTCGTCGGCGCCGTGCGCACCACGGCCCGCGGCGACATCGGTGTGGTGACCAATCGCGGCCGGATGCTGCGCCTGTCCGCGCTGGAGTTGCCGGCCCTGCCGCCGACCCACGACGCCCCGAGCCTGTCCGGCGGGGCGCCGCTGGCGGCATACCTCGAGCTGCCCCGTGGCGAGGAGCCGCTCACCCTCGCCTCGCTCGCCCCGGACGCCCGGCCGTTGGCGCTGGGCACCGCCACTGGGGTGGTCAAGCGGGTCGTGCCCGACTTCCCGGCCCGACCGGAGTGGGAGCTGATCGCGCTCAAACCCGGCGACGTCGTCGTGGGTGCCGGCGAGACCGACCGCGAGGAGCACGACCTGGTCTTCCTCACCAGCGACGCCCAGCTGCTGCGCTTCACCGCCGACCAGGTGCGGCCGCAAGGCCGGGCCGCAGCGGGCATGGCTGGAATCCGCCTGTCCCCCAAGGCTCGTGCCGTGTGGTTCGGGGTCGTCGACCCGGCCCGCGAAGGCATCGTCGTGACCGCCAGCGGCAGTTCCGCCGCGCTGCCCGGCACCCAGCCCGGCGCGATCAAGGTCACTCCGTATGCCGAGTACCCCCCGAAAGGGCGCGGCACCGGCGGGGTGCGTTGTCACCGCTTCCTCAAGGGCGAGGACACCCTCGTGCTCGCCTGGGCCGGTGCCCTGCCGGCCCGCGCCGCCGCCGCCAACGGCGGGCCGTTGGAGCTGCCCGACGCGACGGGGCGCCGCGACGGCTCCGGCAGCCCGGCCGGCGCCATCATCGCGACGATCGGTTCCGCTCCGGCGATGCTGGGCTGAGCCGGGTCGACCGCTGAGGCAGGCCGGGTCGCGACCGGCACTGGGGGGCTGTGATGATCGG
>WBZP01001776.1_pt1 | contig 25837 bp, 16 predicted proteins | sample 5204301 | NCBI WGS metagenome assembly WBZP01 (sample SAMN12412401, study PRJNA552823) | activated sludge metagenome | isolation source: activated sludge from nitrification reactor of wastewater treatment plant... | place: USA: Pennsylvania | collected 2017 | reverse complement strand
GTGTGAAAGGGGATAGCTGAGCACAGGCTGTCCATCCGGTAGCAGATTGTAGGGTGGTGTATACTAAATGAAAGTCGGTTAGACATTCAGCTCACCGCTCACTTACCGGTATCATGTTCATCCAGCAGGGAGGCAAGCTGCAGCAGTTCATCCATTTTATACTGGTTGTTTACGTTATCGAAGCATTTGCTTAATTCCTCCAGCAGGAACTGGATGATCCTTTTATTCGATAAGGGTTTGAAATAGGTAGGAACGGGTGGTACAGACATTCTTTTGAAGTAGTTCTCAATATCCAGGTGAGAATACATCTGCCCGTTCAGCGGGTCGATATAAAAAAGGATATGTTCATTCATGGGGCTGGCATCCGGATCGGTTTCAAGTGGTTCCTCCACGTAGGCCAGAATGAACTGCCGGGGAATATTGATGGCTCTGACCGGTATGTCAAGCAACTCGCACAGCACGATATAAATGATTCCGTTACTGATGGCATTGCCTTTACGGGCTTCCAGTGTTTTATTGATCAGGAAGGGGTCGGGGCTGTCATAACTGATCTCCACGCCCTTTTGCTTATAATAATTGAAAAGGATACTGTTCAGTACATTCACGCGCTCCATCGGGGTGAGGTAATTGTTCAGCTCCAGCCAGGTATTGCGCCTGATCTTTTCTATTTCCTGCCTGATGACGGCTGCATTCAGATCGGGGTAATGATATTTGGCTATGATGATGGCGCCTTCCAGCAATCCGGCTTCGCCGTCCTTCCAGTCGCAAAACTCACGGGTCAGGTCGCGGAAATGCACGCGGTGTATCAGGTGCTCGATGCGTTCCTGCGTTTCTTCATTGCTGATATTTTCCCAAAGGCTTTCGAGGTTGGGAATGATGTCTTTCCCCAGGGAAAGTATTTTTTCACTGACGGTTTGATACACATCCTCATCAGGGTCGTCGATCAGGTTCAGCAGGGCGGAAATTTCTTTGTTTTCTTTCAACGGAAACGGCATTTGGTTACATCAATTTCGGACAGATTTCCAGTTGCCGCGCACTTTAATTTTCCACAGTGGTGATTAACTTTTGATCAGGTGGCCGACCTCCGCGTCTAGGCTTAGGTGTTGAGAGAGTAATTTATCAAAACGGGCCTGCTGTCCGGCATCCGTAAAAACCCTTTTGGGAATGATGAGGGCCTGGATATTATTAAGGAAAAGAAAATAGTATTCCTGGCTTTCCAGTTTTTTGGTAAAGGCTTTCCACTGGTACCTCGTTTCTATGGTGGGATCCTGTAAAACCAGTCCATTGTCGCTTGCCTGCAGGTTGTGTTCCCGGAACATCATCTCGTTGCCCGGATCTCTGGCAATCTTTTCCGCCATCTTCCGTACATTATTTCGGTTATTCATCAACGATAGTACCATGGTGAGCACCAGGAAGCCCCCGATCAGCAGGATGAATTGTGTGTCTCTCCGGAACAGCCCGGTGTAATAGAATGCTGCGAGGAATATCAATGGCGGGATGAGCTGTCGTATGTAATACCTCCTGCGTTTGGCGGCATTCTGCGGGCCATCCCACATCATATAGGTGTAAAACTTTGCGTAATCGTCGGGCGTTATGGAAAAGGTCAGCGATACCATAACTATCTTTTATGATTTTTTGCCGGCTGATTTTTTCGCGGGTGCTTTCTTAGCCGCCGCTTTTTTGGTAGCCGTTTTTTTAGCTGTCGATTTCTTGTCAAATGCCTTGGGATCCTGGGCCACGATCATCTTTTTGATCTCATCGAGGCTGATATCGGCCAATTCCTCGGGGCTGTATTTTCCATTTGGACCGGCGGCCAGTTTAAGCATTTTCTTGCCAAAGCGGATGAAAGGGCCCCAGCGGCCGTTTTCAATGGAGATCTTTTCTTCAGGCCATTGGCGTATGAATCGATTGGCTTCTTTTTCCAGTTTCTTTTCGATCAGTTCATTACAGTCTTCCTGTGTCAGCAGGTCGAATACATAGGCCCTGGGAACATTGATGAAGAGGTTGTTCCATTTGATATACGGACCAAACCGGCCTTTGCCTTTGGTGATCGGCTTGTCGTCGTAAAACCCGATGGGGGCGTCTTCTTCCTGTTTGGCCTGGATGATCTGGATGGCCCTGTTCAGGTCGATTCCCGTCACTTCTTCTCCCTTGGGAATGGAAATGAACTGTTCACCATACTTCACGTAAGGCCCGAAGCGGCCGATATTCACCGATACTTCCTGTCCTTCGTAGTCGCCAAGCGCCATGGGCAGTTTGAACAATTCCATCGCTTCGTCGAAACTGATGGTTTCAATGCTCTGGCTGGCCTTCAATTTGGCAAAGCGGGGTTTTTCTTCATCACCCACTGAGCCGATCTGCACCATGGGGCCATACCGTCCCATGCGGGCGGTCACGGGTTTGCCGCTCTCGGGGTCGGTGCCCAGTTGTCTTTCTCCCACGGCTCTGACCGCGGTTTCCAGCGTATGCTCGACTCCGTTATGAAAGGGGTCGTAGAATTCCCTGACCATATTGTTCCATACCAGTCGCCCGCCGGCAATCTCGTCAAATTCCTTTTCAATATTGGCGGTGAAGGAATAGTCCATCACCTGGTTGAAATGCTGGTTCAGAAAATCCGTTACCACCAGTCCCAGGTCGGTCGGGAAGAGTTTGGCTTTTTCAGCCCCGGTATTTTCCAGTTCGGTAACCTTACTGATCTTATCGTCTTTCAGCCGCATGATCCTGAATTCACGTTTCACGGCATCCTTATCTTTCTTCTCCACGTAATTCCTTTTGATGATGGTGGAGATGGTGGGAGCGTAGGTACTGGGGCGCCCGATGCCGAGTTCTTCCAGTTTTTTTACCAGGGAGGCTTCCGTATAACGCGCGGCATGTTTGGTAAACCTCTCCGTTGCCGTCATCTGGCGGAATTCAAGCTGCTGGCCAACGGTGAGGTTAGGCAGGCGGCTTTCATCCCCGTCATTTTCGGCATCATCTTCATCCGTACCTTCCATATATACTTTGAGAAAACCGTCAAATTTGATCACTTCGCCACTGGCAGTCAGTTCTTCATTGTTGGTGCTGATGCCGATCCTGGCTGTGGTCTTTTCCAGTTCCGCATCACTCATCTGGCAGGCGATGGTTCGCTTCCAGATCAGTTCATACAGGCGGTTCAGTTCCGGATCGCCCACGGAATGGTTTTGCATATAGGTGGGGCGGATGGCTTCGTGGGCTTCCTGCGCACTCTCATTTTTATTTTTGTAACGCCTCGACTGGTAATACCGGCTGCCATAGCTTTTGTTGACCTCCTCTTTGATGGCATCCATGGCCGTATCGCTCAGGTTTACGCTATCGGTACGCATATAGGTGATCTTACCCGATTCGTAGAGCTTTTGGGCAAGAAGCATGGTTTTGCTCACACCGTAACCTAGTTTACGGCTTGCTTCCTGTTGCAGGGTTGATGTGGTGAATGGTGCGGCAGGGGTACGTTTTCCCGGCCTTACCTGGATGTCTTTGACCTGGTAACTGGCTCCCACACAGCTTTGCAGGAATTTTTCCGCGTCTTCGGGCCGGTCGAATTTATTGCCTTCGGCTTTAAAACCGACCGTCCGGTTATTGATATCCGTTGCTGCCAGCTGGGCTTCAATTTTAAAACTGCTAACCGCCCTGAATGCGTTGATCTCTCTTTCTTTTTCTACGATAAGCCTGACGGCCACGCTTTGAACACGTCCGGCGCTGAGGCCTCCCTGCTGGCCGATCTTACGCCAGAGTACGGGGCTCAGTTCGAATCCCACGATCCGGTCGAGTACCCGCCGTGCCTGCTGGGCATTGACCAGGTTCATATCAATGGTTCGGGGAGACTGTACGGCTTTTTGAATGGCAGGTTTGGTGATCTCATGGAAAACTATGCGCTTCGTTGTCTTGGGGTCCAGATCGAGCACTTCTGCCAGGTGCCAGCTGATGCTTTCTCCCTCACGGTCCTCATCCGATGCCAGCCAAACCTCATCGGCCTTTTTGGCAAGTGTCCTGAGCTCTTTCACCACCCGTTCCTTTTCCGCCGGTACGATATACTTTGGTTTAAAATTATTTTTGATATCAATACCCATATCGTTCTTCTCCAGGTCGCGAATATGACCATAACAACTTCTCACATCAAAGTCCTTTCCCAGGATGCCTTCAATGGTCTTTGCTTTGGCCGGAGACTCCACGATCAGTAAATTTTTTGCCATGTAAAGTTCTTTTTCCTAACTGCAATTAATTGATAACCTATTCTTTGAAAATTTTATCTCTATTTTAATTCAACATCGGATCAGCTTACAGAACATATATAAATATATACCGTCTGCCTGCTCATGTTTGCTGCAATATTAGGCTAAAATTGAAAATTCAGCCAGTTATGGAGAAAACCTTAACAAAAACCAGGCCTTGTTGAATATGCTTTATTACCAATACAATCGGGTTGATCGGGCTGATCGGTTGCCCATCAGGATAAAAAATCAACTACTTCCCTGACCACATCGGGGTGCCTGTACACCTGGTGATGGCCGAGGCCGCGGGTGATCCTGAATGCGATATTGGGTTGTTTTGCTTCCCTGGTTGGCTCTGTGTCGGACAGGGGCGTGATATCGTCATCCTCATCATGCACCCAAAGTACCTGTGCCTGTAGTTTGCGAATGGCGCGGCTGACGGAAAACCATTCTGCCTTTTGGCCGCTCATGCTAAAAATGATGTTTTCCATATCCTCCCTGATCTTGGGGTTCTTTAACCCGATCAGTTTAAAGGCGCTGTTGATGGCTGTGGTGGTTTCCGTGGCCGGAGCTATCAATACGATCCGTGTGTCCGGGCCATGATCAACCTGTTCCAGGGCCAGGCATACCGACAATCCGCCAAAAGAATGGGCGATGAATGACTGCACAGGGCCGTAGCGTTCCATCACTTCCCGGATCATCTCCGCATATAACATCGCATGAACGGTCTTGCCCTCGCTGTTCCCGTGGGCCGGGGCATTAAAGGCGAGCACTTCATATCCCTGCTCAACTAACGGTGAAACATAGCGGTCGAATGAATGCACGCTGGAACTAAAGCCATGCAGAAGCAGCACTTTTTTCTGGCTGGGATGATTGACCCGGTATCCGCGAACCATTTGTCCGTTCAACGGAAACTCCAATGATTCCGATGCGGCAAAAAGCGGGCTCACCCGGGTGGAACGTTTGGGCGGGGTGATGAACAGCCGGAATGCCTCCTCGCCGGCTTTTCGACGGCTCAGCAGGCTCAGGGCGTTCAATTTGGTCCTGATCAGGGCGAAAGCCAGGTTTTTTTGTACATTCATTGAAACAAAGGTACAGTATTATGAAGGTTGCGATCATAGGGGCCGGAAATGTGGCCACCATCATGGGCCGGCTGATCAAACAAAAAGGGCATGAAGTGGTGCAGGTGATGAACCGCAGCATTCCGTCGGCCCGGGCGCTGGCAGAGGAACTGGGCTGCGGGTTTACCGATTATTCCGGTCAGCCAGACCTTAGCGCCGATCTGTTTTTGATCGCGGTTTCAGACTTTGCCCTACAGGAGGCGCTTCCTAAACCTTCGTTTAACCACAACCTGGTGATTCATACAGCGGGGTCTGTTTCAAAAGACGTACTAAAACCATTATCGGATCATTACGGGGTGTTATACCCGCTGCAAAGTTTGCGCAGGGAAATGACCGTTATTCCGGAAATCCCGTTATTGGTTGACGGGTCGGATGAAAAAGTGACGTCGATCCTGGAAGAATTTGCAAGAACATTGTCGGGGTCCGTCAAGCGGACAAACGATGAAGAAAGGTTGAAACTGCATACGGCAGCGGTGATCGTGAGTAATTTCACCAATCATCTGTATGCCATTGCGGAGGATTTCTGCAAACAGGAGCAGGTGTCATTCGACCTGCTTAAGCCGCTGATCCTGGAAACAGCAACCAGGATCATGCATATTTCCCCCGCGGATGTGCAAACGGGGCCCGCCGTGCGCAAGGATATACAGACGCTCGACAAGCACCTGCGCCTGCTGCATAATTATCCCAAACTGCGAACAACCTATCTGAGGCTGACAGACAGTATCATGAATCCTTAATTCCGGGGGAATACAATATCAGTGAGTACTTTGTAGGGATCGACAGGCTTGCCGTCTTTATCGATCGGGTCGCCAACATAGATCTCATAAGGAGCGCTGCGAAGTTTTTTCTTCCTGTCCTTTAACCATTCCTGGAGGGCTTCGTAGGCCATTCCGGTCTGTTCATAAGGCCCGTAGAAGTGGGCAACCACGGCGCTGTCGCCCCCGATTTTTTTCATGATCATATTCTTACCCATTTTGGCCGGCTTTTTATCCACGGGCAGTCCGGCTTCGAAGAAAAAGGGCGCTTTTTGAGATTTATACCAGGCGTGAGGCGGGCCGGTGACCCTGAGTTTATTCTTTCGAATGATCTCGGTTAGCCTGACCCCGTAGATCTGGGCAAGTTTTTGGCTCAGGCGCGTGCTGTTGATGGCGCTGTCGCGTATGCACAATACCTGGTATTTTCCGGCGGCCGTATCGGTGATATTGATCACGGGTGCCGCTTCGCGGGTTGCGGAAGCGTCTTTCCGGTTATTATTGTCTTTTTTTAACACGACAACCGGGCCGTTATCTGTTCCAGGCTTTTTTTCTTCTTTTTTATCACCGCATGAAATCAGCAAAATCAGCAGGGAAATGGGGGCGGCATATCGGGTTATTCTGGCCATATGGAGAAAAGGATTGATCTGTATTTCTTCAGCAAAGTAAACAATCCGCCTGATATCTTGTATTAGTCGGGACCCCAGATTTTCCTTAATTGATAAATTGGAGTAGGTTTGCAACCCGAAATTTGCTGATATGTACAAGATTACGTTTAAGTTTGAACAGAAGGGATTGGAGCCCGTGACCCTCGAAAACATTGATGCCGGCCAGTCAATACTGGAAGTGGCGCTTAAAAATGATATTGAACTGCACCATAATTGCGGCGGAGTATGCGCCTGCAGTACCTGCCATCTTTATGTCGAAAAGGGGGAAGGATACCTGGAGGAACTCAGTGATAAAGAAGAGGATTTTATCGACAGGGCCGTGAACCCCCGCCTGAATTCCCGGCTGGGATGCCAATGTGTGCTGAACGAAGGGGAAGGGGAAGTATGTGTTACCCTGCCCGATCAAACGCAGTTCCTGGGAGAATAATCATCATCCAATTTCAACAAGCGATCCACCATAACCACCAACTATGAGTTTTGAACCACCCATCCACTGGAACGATTACGAAGACATCGCCATGAAGCTTTATGAACGTTTCGGGGATGATTTCACCGAATCAAAGATCTACCGCATCCGGTTTACCGACCTGCACAAATGGGTGCTGGAAATCCCGAACTTCGTGGGCAAGGCGGAAGAAAGTAACGAAGGTCACCTGGAAATGATCCAGAGTACCTGGGTTTATGAGTGGAGGGACAACCAAAAATAACCGCCGCCCGGCAAGAACCAATATGAACACCCTGACTCTTTTCAAACAGGTGAAGGCTTTTGTCCTGGATGTGGACGGAGTGCTGACAGATGGCAGCCTGCTGTTGCTGGATGACGGTCAGCAGGCCAGAACCATGTATATCAGGGACGGCTATGCGCTTCAACTGGCGGTAAAAAGGGGATACCTGGTACTGGTCATATCCGGAGGCGAGTCCGCTGCAGTCAGAAACCGGTTAAATAAACTGGGTGTTTCCGACGTGCACATGGCTGTGATCGATAAAACGGCCATCCTGCGATCATTCATGCAACGGCATGGTCTTGTAACAGAACAGGTATTATATATGGGTGATGACATGCCCGACCTGAAGGTCATGCAACTGGCGGGAATCCCTGCTTGTCCACATGATGCGGCCCCCGAAATCAGGGAGATATCAAAATACATTTCACCGTACCCGGGAGGCAGGGGCTGTGTGCGGGATGTGATCGAAAAAGTGCTTAAACTGAACGGGCATTGGGATGAAGAAGGATCCACACCAGCCCGTTAATCATCGGCAGACCTGATTCACCGGTATTATTTACCTTCAACGGAAGATCAACAGACATGAAATCAATACCGGCATTTTTTCGCCTGATCCGCCTGCCCAACCTGATATTCATTACCCTGACCCAGGTTTTGTTTTATACCTGTATCGTGTACCCGCTGCACCGGGAGAGGTTTTCGCTCTTTTTCATTCAATCATCACATATCATCACCTTTACCCTGTTGGTGGCTTCTTCGGTTTTGATCGCAGCCGCCGGTTATATCATCAACGATTATTTTGACATGCACATCGATTCGGTGAATAAGCCGGACAAAGTGGTCGTTGACAAGCAGGTCAAAAGGCGCTGGGCCATCATGTGGCACCTTGTATTGTCGGCCACCGGAATAATCTGCAGCGCATATGTGAGTTATAACACAGGCCAATGGCTGATCCTGCCTGCCAATATCGCCTGTGTTGCCCTGTTGTGGTTTTATTCGACCACCTTTAAAAAGAAATTGCTTGCCGGTAACATCATCATTGCGGCGCTGACGGCATGGGTCATCGTGGTGGTATATATCTTCGCGGGTGCCTCCCTGTTAGATATACAGGGCTGGCAGCAGGAAACCTATGCATTTAATGTCCGAAAACTTTTCAAGATCACGATGCTGTACGCCGGATTCGCCTTTGTTGTTTCCCTGATACGCGAAGTGATAAAAGATATGGAAGATATGTATGGTGATGCCAGGTACGACTGTCATACCATGCCCATAGCCTGGGGTGTTCCTGCAGCCAAGGTATTTACAGCCGTTTGGCTCGTAGTTTGCCTGGCGGCCCTGGTGATCGTACAGGTGTATGCCTGGCAGTCGGGTTGGTGGATCAGTGCCGGTTACAGCATTTTGCTGATCATCCTGCCCATGGTATTCATCCTTAAAAAACTCTACCAGGCTAAACTGCCCGCCGATTATCATGCCATCAGTTCATGGGTCAAATGGGTGATGCTCGCGGGGATATTATCCATGATTTTTTTCCGATTATTGTAGATTGGTAACAAGATATCATATATCAGTCATCCGGGTGCGCCTGGGTGGCGATTCAGATTAAACCGTATGCAAAAGATCATTCTGGCATCCCAATCACCCAGGAGAAAACAACTGCTCCAGTGGGCCGAAGTTCCGTTCGATGTGATCGTTGCGGATACCGATGAGCATTATCCGCCGTCGCTCGGCTTTGAAGAGATCGCCATATACATTGCGCGTAACAAAGCCCTGGCCGTATTGAAAGAATACCAGGGCAGCATGCCCGTACTCGCTGCCGACACCATTGTTGTTTGCGAAGGAAAAGTTTTGGGCAAACCGACCGACAGAGAAGATGCCATCCGTATGCTCAGTCTGTTACAGGGAAAGACACACGAAGTCATAACCGGCGTGGTGATCATCCATCAAGGGAAAGAATTGGCGTTCGCCGATAAAACATCGGTAGCATTTCACCCCATGACATTCGATCAACTGTCATTCTATGTAGATAAATACAAGCCCTATGATAAGGCGGGAGCTTATGCCATTCAGGAATGGATCGGTGTGGTGGGCATCAAATCTATCCGGGGAGATTTTTATAATGTCATGGGATTGCCGGTGAGCAGGGTGGTCAACTTGTTGAAAGATATCCAATGACCCTGTGATATTTTGGTGTTGTGGTGGTTTGACAAATTTCGGCCTTACGGTGGAATAATCACATTGCTTTGTTTAATAACTCTTCTCCCGATCAGTAAAGCAACCCATACTGACCGCTTTTTTCCTGATCCCATTTAACAGGTTCATGGTTTCTTTATTCTCTGGCCGGCACCATTCATCCGGACCACAGGTTCCCATGAACGAAAGGTTACTTCAATACATCTGGCAGAACAGGTATTACCGCACGGGTTCTCTTTTTACCACCGACCTTCAGGAAATTGATATCCTGTTCCCCGGTTCCCTGAACCTGAACCAGGGCCCGGATTTCCAGGATGCCCGAATACGCATGGGTGGAACTACCTGGGTAGGTCATGTTGAATTGCATGTGAAAAGTTCAGACTGGAACTTACATGGCCATTCGGATGACCTGCTGTATGGTAATGTCATCCTGCATGTGGTCTGGCTGCATGATAAAAACCTGCCGCTTCCTTTTCCAACGCTGGAATTACATGGGATCGTGCCTAAGATACTGTTGAATCAATACGATCAACTGATGCAGTCAGGCCGATTCATACCCTGTGAAAAGCTGTTGCCGGGGATAGAGCCCCTGATTTTGGCTGGCTGGAAAGAAAAACTCCTGCTGGAAAGATTGCAAAATAAAGCATGGCTGATCGATCGGTCATTACAGAAGAACAGGTATCACTGGGAAGAAAGTTTTTGGCATTTTTTGGCACGGAACTTTGGATACCCTGTCAACCAAGACCTGTTTTTGGCAGTGGCGGAAAGCATACCTGTCAAGTGGCTGTCGAAATACAAAAAGCAACCGCTTGTGATCGAAGCGCTATTACTCGGTCAGGCGGGGCTACTGGGAAACACTTACGCTGACGAGTATCCGAATCTGTTACAAAGGGAATATCGTTTCCTGCAGAAAAAATACGGACTTTCACCTGTGTACTGGCCGGTTCAATTTCTTCGCATGCGGCCTGCCAATTTCCCAACGATCCGGCTGGCGCAATTGGCCGCATTGGTCCATCGCAGTTCCCACCTGTTTTCTGTGATCAGGGATACGGAAACGGTGGGGGATGCCCGTAAACTGTTCCGCGTTAGCGCCCATTCATATTGGAGCAACCATTATCTTCCCGACCAACCGGCCACTCATAGCCAAAAGATACTGGGCGGCCAGATGGCGGATAATATTCTGATCAATACGATCATCCCGTTTTTGTTTACATACGGATGGCACAACAGGCAGGATCAGCTCGTTGAGCGGTCTATCCGTTGGCTGAAGGAAATGCCCGCGGAAAAGAACCGCATATTGAGGGGATTTGAAAGCGTGGGTGTGCAGATCGCCCATGCGGCTGACTCTCAATCATTATTATTTTTGAAAAAGAATTACTGCGACCAAAAAAGATGCCTGCAATGTGAGGTGGGAAAAAACCTGCTGAAAGTTGATTATTTAAGTAGCTGACCAGTTGATTGACCGCTGTATGGGTATCGTCTCCCGGTTCCTTCAGCCAATTGATAAACCACCAAACCTTTCAACTATCAACCTTTTCAACCCCTTCAACCATCAACCTTTTCAACCATCAACCCCTTCAACCTTTTTAACTTTCAATCACTAACCCTTTCAACCATCAACCTTTTCAACCCCTTCAACCATCAACCTTTTCAACCCCTTCAACCATCAACCTTTTCAACCATATTAACTTTCAACCACTAACCCCTTCAACCTCACACCCCTCCCCATCCGTAAGTCACTTCCACCTGAAGGTCTGGATGGATGCTTTTCATAACGGGGCAGTTATCGCCGATCTTTTGAAGTATCATCCTGTCTTTTTCTTCCAGGTTTCCCGGAAGGAGCAGGTTGATCTCCACTTTGCCGACCCTTCTGGGTTCAGACAACATATGTTTGGTCACTTCCAGTTTAGAGCCAGACAGGTCTATTTGCATATCTGCGGCCCTGATTCCCATGGTGGTGATCATACAGGTGGCCAACGATACGCAGAGGAGGTCGGTAGGACTAAAACGGGCTCCTTTCCCGCGGTTATCGGTTGGTGCGTCCGTTTCAATGACGGTCTGGCTTTGTAAGTGTGTACAGGAGCATCGGAGTTCTCCCTGGTAGATGATCGATGACATCATGGCGGATCAGTTTTTCACAGACAATTTACAGCGATTCCGCACAATAATGCGTCTATTTACCAAACAAGGACGTATTTTTATACAAATATTACAGGCTTACATGAAGAAGATCATTCTGTTCATCATCATCCTATCAACAACAATGACTGTGGCGGCCCAGCAAACGGAGGAGAGGGGCAAAAGCAAAAAGGAACTGAGGCGCCAGCGGATTAACGCCATCATCCGCCAGGAAGAGGAAGGCGTGATCAAATATCGTAAGCACCTGGCCTTTGGTGTCAAACTGACGTCTGATGGCTATGGCGGATTTATAGAAGTTGCCCGGGCCCAGTCTGTCAGGAAAGGCTTGCTGTTCCAACTTGATATTTCGGAACGCAAACATCCTAAGGAATATAAGCAACAAAGCGATTATATATATGATATCGCCTCCCCGCTGATCTATGGCAAATTGAATTATTTCTACCCGGTCAAACTGGGGGTGCAACAGCAATTCCTGTTTGGGAACAAGGGAAATAAAAATGGGGTCAGTATCACAGGAAACGTGGGTGGCGGATTGATCCTCGGGTTGCTCAGGCCTTATATGGTGGAAGTGGATAAGAACGGGCAGCGCACCTTTATCAAATACAGCCCGGCAGATTCCTTATTATTTACCGATTATTCCTATATCTATGGCGGCCCAAGTTTTGGCAAGGGCTGGAGCCAGATGACCGTGACCCCCGGGTTTTATGTCAAACCAGGCCTTCGTTTCGACTATGGCCGTTACAATGAACTCCTGAGCGCCATTGAAGTTGGCCTGACGGCTGAATATTATACCAAAAAGATCCCCCAAATGCTGTTTTATAAACAGGACCAGTTTTTTGTATCGGCCTATGTGAGCCTGGTTTTTGGCCGGAGGAAATAAATGATGAGCTCATTCCCCTTCATTCAACAGACTGTGCTGTCAATACAAACTTGGTTATCTTTGCCTGCCTATTCACCGAGTAATTTTTGATCTATGTCTTGCAGCACCGGAACAGAAACAACTACGCCAACTTTTAAGAAACCCGACTGGCTCAGGGTGAAACTGCCCATAGGGGAAGAATATAAGCATGTCCGCAACCTGGTAGATACGCATAAACTACATACGATCTGTGAAAGTGGTAATTGTCCGAATATGGGCGAGTGCTGGGGCGCCGGCACGGCCACATTTATGATCCTGGGAAATATTTGCACGCGCAGTTGTGGTTTCTGTGCCGTGGCTACCGGCAGGCCCGAATCGGTGGATTGGGATGAACCCCAGCGTGTTGCCGAGGCCATTCACCTGATGAAGGTCAAACATGCGGTGATCACCTCGGTGGACCGCGATGAACTCAAGGATGGCGGGAGCATTATCTGGTACAATACCATCAAGGCTGTTAAAGCCCTGAACCCGGATACGACACTCGAAACCCTGATACCTGATTTCAAGGCACAAAAGGAAAATATACAGAGAATCATCGACGCCCATCCCGAAGTGGTGAGCCATAACATTGAAACCACGGAAAGGCTTACCCGCCAGGTTCGTGTGCAGGCAAAATACTGGCAGAGCATGGAAACGCTGAAGATATTGAAGGCGGGGGGGATGCGCACCAAGAGCGGCATCATGCTTGGCCTGGGAGAAGCCAAAGAAGAAGTGATACAAACACTGCGAGATTTATATAACAGCGGGGTAGACGTGGTCACTATTGGCCAGTACCTCCAGCCCACCAAAAGGCACTTGCCCGTTGAACGTTTCATCCACCCGGATGAGTTCGCCGAATACCGCGAGATCGGTTACCAGATCGGGTTAGATTATGTGGAAAGCGGCCCGCTTGTCCGTTCATCCTATCACTCCGAGAAACATGTCATTCCGGGTTATGGAAGGGCAAAGTGGATGGGAGAGAAAGATGTATGATTTATGATGTATGATATGTGATGTGTGCTTGCCCTGAAATTTTTGCTTGAAAGGATATTTGATTCTTTAGTACATATGCGATCAACCAATCAATTTTTTTAGGCGTAATTTGTCTTTTCTGTGATTAAATTATCTGTGAAAATCTGAGTTATCTGTGAGCAATTTCCTCTGTGTCTTTGTGCCTTTTCTTTAAAATTTCATCGGGTTATTTTATAAGCATTAAAATTATACCATAGTGATGCACTTGGCAATAAGTGTAAAAAAGCAAGTATTGTGGATAATCGGGCCTTTTTGGTTCAAAGTCTGAACCCCTGGTAATTAAGCAATTTGAAATCTTGTTAATGAGATGTGAACGCAAAAAGTAAAGATTGTTTTTCTGTGAAATATTAGCAATTTTCTATATCATTGTTCTTTATCGCCTAACAAACTTATTTGCCAGGCTTTAAGTAGAAATTTTTATTTGTATTTCCGCTCCTCTGTATTCACCTATTTGATAGTAAGCCTGTAACCAGGGTTATGACGGCATCATGAATATTCATGATTGAGCATTTGCCTGGTTAACATTGCGTTTGTTGGTCCAATATCTCATCCAAAATTCACCGGGTAATCAACCGATTATCCTGACAAGCCTCCCTTTCCACCAAGCAAATACAGGTTCTGCCTGTTTTTCAATGATTTACAACCTATTACTGGTTTCAAAAAGAACCCAGTTCAATGCTTATTATTTAAAAAAACGCAGTCAATGCAAACCTTTACCAGCAACACTAACAGCTTAAAGAACATTTTTTCTCAGTCTATCATGGTCTTCCTGGTTATGGTACTGGGAATGATTTCTATGAACAGCCAGGCACAGGTGGCCATGACCCGAACTGTTTTTGGGAGTACCTACAATCCGGTGAGTGGCGCGGCAACCTCCCTTGTTGGCGGCGCTGGAACCAATAATTTCTCAACTACAACAAGTACTTCAAACACGGACGACGGCACAGCCTATATACCGCTCCCATTTAATTTCACTTACCTGGGTACTACGTACACGGCTAATAGTAATTACCTGGGCATTAGTACGAATGGTTTTGCTTATCCTTCAACGGTCAATACCAATAGCAGTAAGATAACCTCATTAACGAACGATTTGTCTTCCGGTACCACGCCTATATTGGCCCCCTATTGGGATGATCTGGGTTTTGATGCAGTGTATAATGGTATACAGGGTAATGTGAAGTATGAAACTACGGGAAACCCGGGGTCGCAGGTATTGACGGTGCAATGGTTTTTGACTGCGCGCCGGGCGGCTTCTCAGGGACTGAATTTTCAGTTAAAAATATATGAAGGTACCAACGTCATCGAATTTCTGTATGGCGGTTTGACACTGGGAACCAATACCACTACTTTCAGTTCATCAGAAAGCGCTTCCATAGGAATTAAAAATTCAACAGGTGGTTATGGCCAGTTCATTGATGCCATTACGGGTTCTTCATCCTTCACGAATGCGATGATCAATAGCTTTTCATTTCCCCGCTATAATTTCAGGTTTACACCGGGCAGTCCATCCGCATTGTCAGGCGGCACATACAATGTGGGTGTTGGTCAAACATACCCCAATTTGTCTGGAGCTGTTGCCGATATCAACCATCGCGGGGTGTCAGGGGCCATCGTTTTCAACCTGACAGATGCCAATTATGATACAAGCAATATTAATGGAAACAATATTTTCCCTATTTTGATAGGCCCGGTTACCGGAACCAGCGCTTCCAATACCATCACCATACAACGTTCATCCGGTAATGCCACGTTAACATATAATGGCTCACAGCAAGGCGGTAATATCAGTTGTGCGGCCAACAGTGCACTTATCGGAACAAGTACCGAGCCAATACTTGGGTTGGTGGGTGCCGATTTTGTCAGGCTCAACAACATTGTACTCAACCAAAACGGTTCTGCGAATTTTGTTGACCGGGGCCTGTCTGTGATGAATGTCAGTGCCACCGATGGTGCAACCAATAATATTTTTACTGGCATCAGCGTCACACTCAACCGCAGCAATACTTCCACCATCGCCATTCATCAGAATGTGCAGGCAACGGCTGCAACAAGTACAGCCGGCGCGAATTCAAATAATAAATACATTAACCTGACGCTGAGAAATACTTATAACGGTATCAATTTAACAGGTTCTTCGGCTTTCCCCGACCAGACTTGTGAGATCGGCAACAGTTCTCCAACCGCATTTAACTCCATCGGCGACCCGGCACTACTTACAGATATTGGTAATGGTGGATCAACCACTTCTGCCATTAGGGCCACCTCGCAAAGTGGCATTAAGATCTACAACAACGAGATCAGTAGTGTTACTACCACTGCCGGAGTAAATACTAATGGAATATTTTTGGAAAGCGCCCAGGGTGCCTGCCTCATTTATAAAAACAAAGTGCATGATATCCGGACCACGAGTACTTCTACGTCAGCAGTATTGTCTGGTATCAGGGTTGATGCTAACAGCGGTCATTCGGCCACTGTATATAATAATTTTGTGTATGGGTTTACACATGGTATTACAACGGCCAGCGCCACCCAGGTAGTACGAGGTATAGCCTGTAATGTAGGCGCCAATACCGGTACTGTGAATGTTTACCACAATACGGTGAATATCAATGTGGCCACCACAGCCGCAAGCAGCACCGCCCTTCATACGCAATCAGGTACAACTGTAGCGAGGAACAATATTTTGGTTAATAACAGCACAGGTGCTGCAACATCAAAGCGATATGCCATCACCTGGACGAGCGGTTCACTTACCTCCAATACCAATGACCTGTTTGTGGTTGCCTCCACAAATAATTTTATCGGCCTGAACCAGGCTGCCGACCAGGCCACACTGGCCAACTGGCAGGGATCTTCGGGAACCCCCGACCTGTCATCAATCAATGTAAACCCAACATTTGTTTCTGCCACAGACCTTCACCTTAATTATGGCAACACATCCAACCAGTTTGAATCAGGCGGTGCGGCAACAGGCGTTACAGGTATTACGGATGATATCGATAACCAGGTTCGTCCGGGCCCTGCGGGTTCTGTAAATAACGGGGCATTCGCCCCCGACCTGGGCGCTGATGAGTTTGATGGCACACCGCTGGATATCGTTGCACCAGCCATTTCTACAATCACCCTATTGGGTAATGCCTGTAGTACCACGAGCCGGCAGGTAACGGCCACGATTACAGATCCCAGTGGGGTAGCCGGTGGTGCATTTGCCCCGCGGATCTATTTCCGCAAAAATGGCGGAACGTATTTTTCCTCAACCGCAGCGGCACCTTCCGGCAGCACGTACACGTTTACCATGACGTATGCCACTCTTGGCGGTGTTGCAGTGAATGATGTGATCGATTATTATATTGTGGCGCAGGACGGTGGCGGAAATGTTGGCGCGAACCCGTCAACTGGATTTGCAGGTACCAGTGTCAGCAATGTGACCTCTGCACCTACCACACCTCTTTCATTTACCATTTTGGGCACTTTAAGCGGGCCTTACAATGTAGGTACGGGTCAAATCTATACAACATTAACGGCCGCGATCAATGCCTATAATACATCATGCCTGTCAGGTGCAGTAACGTTTAACTTAACGGACGCTTCGTATTCAGAAGCGGCGGCAATGACCATCAATGCAAACGCAGATGCCAGTGCTGCCAATACCCTCACCATTAAGCCTACACTGGCCAATACAACCATTGGTATTACAGGCGGAACCACTACTTCAGTATTTAAACTCAACGGGGCCGACTGGATCATCATCGATGGTTCCATTTCATCAACCAGCAACAGCGCCTGTCCGCCGGCAACAGCAGCCAGCCGTGACCTCACCATTAGTAACAGCAGTACCAGTTCTAACTCGGCTGTGATCTGGCTTGCCAGCGCCGGTGCAGGAGCGGGTACCACCAACAACATCATTAAGAATTGTAACCTGGCGGCGGGTGTTGACCAATCGGCTTCCACAACGGTCACTTTCGGCATCATTTCAAGTGGTGCAACGATCGGCACAACCGTGGATGGAGCCGATAACAACAACAATACATTTGAAAACAATGCCATCACCAAAGCAACGTGGGGTATTTACCTGCGTGGATCGGCCAGTTCATCCAACACAGGAAATATCATTCGCCAGAACCTGGTAGGCCCGGCATCTTTCGGAACAGATGAGATCGGCAAGGGCGGTGTTGTGATTCAACATCAAACGTCTGCCACCGTTTCTTTCAATGAGATACGGTTTGTAGGTAATCAGTTTACCCAATCAGTGTCGGGGACAGATCATATTGGTATTGGAGTGGGCGGACTTGATGGACCTAGCCCAACAACAACCAATGTATCCAATTCATCCATCATCAATAACAATATTCACGATATTGTTGAAGAGAAAACATATTCTGCACTCGGTATCGTGGTTGCCGGAACAGGAACGCCATCCAATAATATCATTGCCAATAACTTCATCTATAATGTGAGGTCCAATGGAACAGTCGGTGACCAGGCGATCGGTATCGGCATTGCAGCCGGCAACGGGGATAAGGTCGTATTTAATACGGTCAGCCTCACCGGTGATATGGATCCGGGATCCACTGCAACATCCACTCAAAGCGCTTTAGGCATACGGATCGTTTCAACAACGCCAACCAATCTCACTTTAAGTAATAACCTTGTGAGCGTGGATGTCAGTTCCAACACCGGAACTTTAAAGCATTATGCTATAGTTGCCCCGGCCACTACCTATGCATGGGGAACAGGCGGCAGCAATTACAACAATATTTATGTGAACCCGGCCAATTCCCAAATGGTATTGGGTGGTATCGGAACAACTGTTCCCTATACTGCTGTGGCCTCACTGGCCAGTTGGAACACCCAGTTCACACCAAACCAGGATGGTGCATCCCAGAATATTGCTCCGCTATTTACTTCTGCAACAGACCTGCACCTGGTACCAGCCGGCAATGCTTTGCTGGATAATATGGGAACACCTGTTGCAGGAATAACCAATGATATTGATTGTGCCACCAGGAATGTAACCACCCCGGATATCGGAGCGGATGAATTCTCGGCACCCACCTGTACGGGAGCCGCCGGGGGAACTGCATCCGGTTCTGCCAGTTTCTGCACTTCAGGTACACCTTCAATTACAGCTTCCGGTTATTCAAATGGAGCCACGACTTCTTATCAATGGATTTCATCTGCTAACAGCAATGATTATCCGAATGGAGGAACTGCCATCATTGGCCAGACGAATCCGGCATTATTAACAACCGGGACCGTGAGTAACACAACCTACTATTGGTTAAGGGTTACCTGCGGGGCGGTTTCTGCCGTTGATAACTCGAATATGATCACCGTAACGGTGAATCCAATTCCGTCTGCCACAACAGTCACTGGATCCGGTACTTTCTGTGGCCAGGCAACCCTTAGCGCCACGAATGGTAACGATGGTACGATATACTTCCAGGGAACCAGTTCCGGAGGTACTTCTATAAATACGCCTTCTTCTTCCGAGTTGATAACAAGTTCCGGTATCTATTACTTCCGGACCCTTTCCTCTGCGGGTTGCTGGGGACCTGAAGGATCGGCCTTGGTGTCTATTCAAACGGATCCGGGTATTACCGGAACCCCTGCCAGCATTTGCCAGGGTGGAAGCGGTACCATTTCTGCCGTTTCAGCCATTAACTGCTCAGGTTTTGTGGCATCAGGAACCAGCATATCAGGCACCTGGACGGCCGCATCGGATCCGGTGGCACTAAAACCTACAACTTCGATAGTCAATAATGCTACCTGCGGCTTTGATGCAACCATTACCCGTAACTATGTTGCACAACAGTTTCAGGTATCCACTACAGGAAACTATGTATTTGAAATGAACAATAATGCCGGTTACGATGGCATGGGCTATATCGTTACCGGCGCCTTTGTGCCCGGAAACTGTTCAGGCGGTGGCACATGGGTTAGGGGTGATGATGATGATGGCGTGGCAGGAGACGAACCACGACTGGGAGCTACCGGCGTTGGAAGTGGTGTGATGACGCTGGCATCGGGGGTTACCTATACCCTGGTATCAACTACCTATTCAAGCACTTCCGGTACATTTAGTGGTACTTTCTCTTGGACCATTACACCGCCATCGGGCGGAGAAATCTTGCTGCCCGGTAACGGCAGTATTGAATGGTACACGACGCCTTCCGGTGGCAGCCCTATAGGAACTGGGTCAACATTTAATCCCGTTGGTGTTGCCGGTTCAGGTTTGACCAACACCAACACAACAGGCACTACGTCATACTATGCGGCCTGCTCCAACGCTCCCGTCTGCCGGACATTGGTGAACTACACAATCAAGCCGGTGCCTTCAACCATGATCAGTGTCAGTTCCCTGCTTTGCAGCGGTTCTTCAGTAACCCTGACTGCTTCCAATGCTGGTAACCAGCAATCACTGCAATTTGATGGCGTAAATGATTATGTAGAACAGAATATTGCCTCATTGCCAACCGGCAATGCTCCAAGAACTGCTGAAGCCTGGGTTAAAACAACCCGCGATTATCAGAATGTATTTAATTGGGGTAACAATAATCTGCCTGGAAATCGTTTTGGTGTGAGTATCGTATATGGTGGCCTATGGATATCAACTGATAACGCTTATTATGGCGGACCGGCAATTAATGACAATCAATGGCATCATATTGCCTGTACATATAATGGTACAACGATGACAGGTTATGTAGATGGCGTAGTGGTATTCTCCAATGCAGTCTCTTCACCTTTAACCACGCCGGATACCTATTTCACGATGGGCAACGACACTTATCCATACGATGGTGCTTTCTATCAGGGTTCATTGGATGAAGTGAGGGTTTGGAACTATGCCCGCACTCAGGCGGAAATACAAGAAACCATGAACCGTTCAATTAATACCAGCCAGAATGGTCTTATTGCTAATTTCACCATGAATGAAGGTAGTGGCTCCACCACGGTCAACCAGGTAACTGGAACACAAGCAACCCTCATTAACGGCCCTACATGGTCATCACCGGACCCCGTTGGAACCACTTACCTGTGGAATACCACTGAAACTTCACAGTCCATTTCCGTTAATGCTGGAGGTACATATACTGTAACCGTTACTTCGCCTGTGGGTTGCTCGGTCAACGAATCTATTCAGGTGAATTCAAATGCAGCTCCAGAGTCTATCAGCATAACAGCACCGTCTTCCACACTGGTTTGTCCCAGTACCCCGGTCAATCTGAATGCCGTATCACAGGGTACGAGTGTGCCATTATTCAATGGCGTCAATCAATATGCGCAGGGCCCCGATGATGTGGTACCTGCTACAGGAGATTATACTGTTTCGGTTTGGGCCAAACAACAAACCAACCAGGCGGGACAGTACAGCCATATCTTTGCCCAGGGCCGAGATCTTTATCTGGGTCCCGATATCAATGGCATCATCCGTCTCGGAGATTCATGGATCAATACCGGTGTGGCATTCCCATCCGACCTGCAATGGCATCACTATGCCGTTGTCCGCACTAGCACCAACACTTTCCTTTATATTGATGGTACCCTGGTTGCTACCAAGGGTAGTGCAATCCCTTCCCCCGGTGTGAATGGTATCTGGCCGCATAACCTGATGATCGGTTCTGTATGGAACCCAGGTGAGTATTTTAATGGTAGTATTACTGATATGCAGATATGGAACCAGGCACGCTCTCAATCGCAGATAGCAGCCAATATGCATACTTATCCTGCATCTAACACCCCTGGTTTGGTTGCCCATTTCAAAATGAATGAAGGAACCGGATCAGTCCTTACCGATGCAACACCCAATGCCATTACCTGTAACCTGGTAAACGCACCCGTCTGGCAGTCATTACTGCTCCCAACGGGTAATACAGCATCACTTCAATGGAACCTGAACGGATCTCCCATCAGTGGTGCAACAAATACAACTTATACTGCAACGGCTCCGGGCAGTTATACTATTACGGCTTTTACTGCAGCAGGTTGTTCCACTACCAGTAACAGCATTGCTTTGGTCAGTTATACGATCACGGCATCTGCCGGGCCTGGAGGAAGCATAACCCCTTCTGGTGTCACTTCGATATGCCCTGGAGGCCAAAACTATACATTCACACCCGAACCTGGGTACGTTGTGAAGGATGTGTTGGTTAACGGCGTATCGGTGGGGGCTGTTTCATCGTATAATATGGCTAACACTGGAGCCAATCAGACGATCGCCGTCAGTTTTGCAGCTGCTTGTCAAAGAGCATCACTGATGCCATATAACGGCAATTCATCAAATTTCCGCGCTCCCAATGCAAGGTTCAGAAGCGGAAGGTCTGTTTACCTCGTGACAGCGGCTGAAATCTCTGCTTCAGGCATACATGCCGGACAGCCTATAACAGGTATTGGATGGTTGAATTATACGGCGCCTGGCATTACCGCATCAGGAGACCTGGTAGTTTACATGGAGAACACAACAGACGCCAGCAATCTGAAAGATGTTAACTGGGCCAATGCGATCTCCAGTATGACAACTGTTCACAATGGAACATTTGTTATACCTAATCAATTGCAGATGAACCTTCCTTCATTTACGGGGGGATCATCCTTCACTTATACCGGAGGAAACATGTATATAGCCCTCGACTGGACTTATTGTACCGGAACCTTATCAACCCAACAAGTACTCTCCTGCGACAATTCTCTGGTAGGAGGTTCCAGCGGAGTAAAAGCACAGCAAAGTCTTACCAGTTGTACCATCACTGCCAATTTATCATCAAACGCTTTCAGGCCGGTTACACAGCTTTTAACGAATTGCTTCACAAACGAGATGGAGGTCAAAATGATCTATTCACTTGGTAAACTGGCTCTCAGCCATTCTGCCGATCATGTTGTGAAAGCCTATGTTGTCAACAACAGCATCAGTACCGGTTCCAACGTACCGGTTACCCTCACTGTTACAGGTGTAAATACGGTTTCAGAAACGGTATTGGTTCCATCGTTGGCACCAGGCGCCGGTACTGTTGTTAGTTTCAGCGGATATACGCCAACTGCAACCGGAAATAATAACATTACGGTGACCGTCAATCAGCCTGCTGATGAATACAATACCAATAACAGCAAAACCTTTCAGCAGGAAGTAACCTATGGCCAGATCGCATTTAAGGATGCCAGCCAGGTTGGTGAGGCTTTGGGGGTAGGATTTGTTGGTGGTTCAGGCACTCTTTCTTCAAAATTCTATACAGCCACTGGTGGCCGTTTAAGCGCGGTTAACCTTGGTTTTATGTCAGCTTCAGGAAGTACGTACAGGATAGCTGTTTATGGAGATAATAACGGTGTTCCCTCCACCACCAAGTTGTACTCGGAAGCAGTTGACAGAACCGTAAGTGCAGCCGGAAATATACAATTGTCTTTATCGCCAGAACCAATCATTCCGCCCGGTAATTTCTATATCGCTGTTGAGCAAACCAGTGCCATTAGTTTGGATATTGAATATACTATTGAGTCTCCACTTCGATCAAATACTTTTTTTACGGCAGGTTTAATTCCGACATCCTGGAATGTTTTAAGTACTAGATACCGTTTTAATATTGGGGCGCAATTTGCAGTATACCAAATTACAGCCAGCGCCGGGCCTAATGGCAACATATCTCCTGCGGGACCAACACCTGTCAATTATAATGGAAGCCAGACTTACACGATCACACCTGATCCATGTTACAGTATTGCTGATGTATTGGTGAACGGAGTATCAGTCGGCGCGGTTGGAACATACACATTCACCAACGTCACAACTGATCAGACGATCGCTGCAACATTTACAGCAAACCCCAACGTCAATGCCGGCAGCATTAGCGGCACATCCCCGATGGTAGAAGGCAATACTGCCACCTTTACGTCCAATGGTGATGCGGGTGGAACCTGGAGCAGCAGTAATAATACCGTTGCAACGGTCAACCCGTCCAGCGGATTGGTCAGCGCACTGACAGCGGGTTCAACAACGATCTCTTATACGGTCACCGGTTGCGGTGGCCCGTCTGTAGCCAACTTCAGCCTGACGGTCAATTCAGCCATCACAGCCGGAACGGTCTCAGGTCCTTCACCGATCTGCGCAGGCAGTACGGGATTATATAGCAGCACCGGAACACCCGGTGGAACCTGGAGCAGCAGCAATAATGCCGTAGCTACGGTGAATCCGACTACCGGTTTGGTTAACGCCATATCTGGTGGTACAGCGAACATCACCTATACGGTAGGTTCCGTCAGCGCATCGGCCAGCCTCACGGTGGCCAGTGGTGCGGCTCCTGTGGTGACCGGGTTTACCAATATATGTCCGTATGTAGGCAACGCCACGCCGATCACCTACACGGCTACTGCAGTCGGGGCGAGCAGCTTCAACTGGTCATTACCTCCGAATGTCAGCCTGGTAAGCCAGACCAATAACTTGGGTGTGGGTACGATCACGGTAACCTTTGCCAGTGGCTTCACTACGCAGGCCAACAAGCAGATCCGTGTAACGGCCACATCAGTCTGCGGTACAAGCCCGATGACGATCTACTACCTGCTGGCGCAGAACCCGAGTACGCCTCAGCCGATCGTGGCATCCAGTGCTAATGTGTGCCCAAGCCTGGGTACAAATATTCCGATCACTTATACGATACCGAAAGTGGTGGGCGCTTCATCCTATATATGGAATGCACAGTCAGGCGCCACCACGATCACGCACCCGAACGGACTGGGCGTGAATGACACTACGGTAACGGTAACGTTTACCAGCGGTTTCACCACCAGCAATATCACGGTACAGGCGGTGAACAGTTGCGGTACAAGCGGAGGCCGCGCCCTGACGATCACCCGCGCCAACCCGGCCACACCGGGCCTGATCGCCGGACCAGTGAACGTCTGCGCCAACATCGCCCCGGCCGGAACGGCAGTCACGTACACTGTGGCACAACAGCCGACCGTGACCAGTTATACATGGACCTTGCCTCCGGGTGTGATCGGCCTGACAGGCCAGGGCACCAACTCAGTGACCTTTACATTCCCTGCCGGCTTTACCGGTGGTACGATCAGTGTGATCGCCAGCAACGGTTGCGGTACCAGCACGGCCAGGAGCCTGACGGTTGCAACACTGAGCCCGGCAACGCCAAGCGTGATCGATGTGGTTCAAACAACCGTTTGTCCGAACCGTGTCTTCACTTACTCACTGGCAAGTATGCCCGCTAATGCCACTACGGTTAACTGGACATATCCTGCCGGGGGCAGCGTGGTAACACAAACGGCATTCAGCATTACGATCGCATATCCTGCAACAGCGGTAACCGGTACAGTAACGGCGCAGGCTGTGAACAATTGCGGTAGCAGCGTTATCCGTTCAGCCACCGTTTTCCTGCCGGCTTGTCCGCCTGAAGAAAAGGAAAATGGAAACGATACGCCTGTGTACACGAAAGGCAAGGTGACAGCTCCGGCGGAACTGTTTGAAGTTCAGGTATTCCCGAACCCCACGGTGAGCGACTATAAAGTAAAAGTGAGGAGCCTGGATAAGAACAGCCAGGTGACGGTACGCATACTCGACCTGCAGGGTAGGGAGCTGAGCCGCATGATCATGATGCCGGAAGAAATGAAAACTTTTGGCAGCAAACTGACAGCAGGGGCTTACTTCATGGAAGTGCTGCAAGGCGAGAAACGAGCGGTTCAGAAACTGATCAAGCTATAATTTGAAAGCTCTCCGTAGTCTAAGACTACGGAGAGCTTTTTTTAGACTACGGAGAGCTTTATTTTAGACTACGGAGAGCATTATTTTATACTACGGAGAGTTATTTTTGTTATGACTGCATTGAATGTTTTTTAACTAAACGGTTTTTTTCAATCAATTCCTTCATTTCCTCGTTCATAATTAGCCATTAATTTGTAATTTTTCAAACAACACAAAGCCTGTTAAGTATATATGGCTACATGGCATATTTGCTATTGTTCAAATCATTCTTGTAATTTAGATTTGTTCACGTAGTAAGGATATGTATCATACTAAAGAAAACTTAATCAAAGGCGTAGGTAAGAATATCAGGAGAATAAGGGAGGGAAAAAAACTGTCT
>WBZP01001775.1_pt1 | contig 25841 bp, 25 predicted proteins | sample 5204301 | NCBI WGS metagenome assembly WBZP01 (sample SAMN12412401, study PRJNA552823) | activated sludge metagenome | isolation source: activated sludge from nitrification reactor of wastewater treatment plant... | place: USA: Pennsylvania | collected 2017 | reverse complement strand
CGCCACCTTGCGCGCCGGCGTCGTTGCGGTGATCGGCATCTTCGGGCTGGCCTGGCTCGGCGACAGCTTCATCGCCGCGCACAAGGATGTCATCGTGCCCGCCATCGGCCACTGGGCCGAAGCCGCGCCGTGGACCTTCGCCTTCGGCCTGTTCTTCGCTTCCGTGCTGCTCTACAGCCAGGCGGCGACGACGCGGGCGCTGATGCCGCTCGGCGTTGCGCTGGGCATTCCACCGCAATTCCTGATCGCCATGTTTCCCTCGGTCAACGGCTACTTCTTCATTCCGACCTACGGCTCGCTGATCGCCGCGATCAACTTCGACCTGTCGGGGACGACCAGGATCGGACGCTACGTTGTGAACCATTCGTTCATGATTCCCGGCCTCGTCGCGACTTCGGTGGCCGTAACCAGCGGCCTGCTGCTGGCGCGGGTCATGTTCTGACCTGGCCGCGGGCGCAACGGACCAGGAAGCGGCCGGGGTCGAGCGCAGCGACGAGGTCGCGCTCCAGCGGCAGCGGGTCGCCCTCGATGCGGCTGACCAGCAGGTCGGCCATCAGCGCCGACCAGGTGATGCCGCGTGCGCCGTAACCCTGGGCGCACCACAGCCCGGGCAGCCGCGGCAGGCTGTGCAGGCGGCTGTTGACACCGGTGGCGCTGACCGCCGGGACGGGGCCGACGATCGGCAGGCGGTCGGGCGACAGCGGACGGAAGCCGACGCGGCCGGAGAGTTGCCTGGGATCGATAGCGGCAGCGAAGCCGGGCAGGGTCAGCTCGAGCTGGGCAAGGTTGGCGCGATGGTCGGCCAGGCGTTCGCCGGCCTCGTCATCGTCGAGCGAGAGCGTGGCGCCGATCAGGCAATGGCCATCGACGGCCGGCACCGCGTAGCCATGCCCGCAGACGACGATTTCCAGTGGAGGCGTCGCGGCGGCCGGCAGATGGCTGACCTGGCCACGCGCGGCAATCTGCCGCAGCCAGGCGAACTGGCTGAAATGCGCGGCGGCAACGCCGCTGGCCATGACGATGAGCGGCGCCTCGGCCAGTATGTTGCCGTCGGCCGCCAGCGCCTGCCAGCCGGTTTTTGCCCATTTCAGCGCGTCGACCGCAACCGCGCAACGCAACGTGATGCGTTCGGGAAAGGCGGCCAGCGCGGCGCGGCACAGTGACGGCGGCTGCACCCAGCCGCCACCGGGGAACCACCAGCCGCCGCTGTTCACCGGCCGCTCGAGCAGGGCGCCGGCGCCCGCGCTAGCGACGAACTGGACGACTTCAGGAGGCAGGCCGAGCATTTCCACGGCACGCCGCTGCTGTGCCTCATGGCCGGCATCGCGCGCGAGATGCAGGAGGCCGCAGGGCGACCAGCGGGCGGCGGGCAGGGATTGCAGCAGGGCGCGGGTGGCGAGGTAGCCGGCGCGCGTCAGGCGTGAGATGCGGTTGTCGTCGGGGCTGGGCAGCGGGCGCAGCATCCCGGCGAGATTGCCGCTGGCGCCCTGGCCCGGCGCTTCGGCCCGTTCGAGAACGGTGACCTGCCAGCCGCCGGCAGCGAGCCGGTAGGCGACCGTGCTGCCGGCAATGCCGGCGCCGATGACGGTGGCGCGGCGCTCGCCCGGCGGCGGCCGGCGATCCGGGCGGCGCGAGCGGAAATGGCCGACGAGCATTTCGCGCCGCGGCGCAAATCCAGGGCGCCGTTCGAGATCGAATTCGACTGCGGCGAGGGCGTCGTGCACCGGCCGCGCCAGGCTCCAGGTGGCGAGGGTGGCGCCGGGTGCGGCGAGGCGGGCGAGCGCCCTGCACACCGGCAACGACCACATTTCCGGATTGCTGGCGGGCGCGAAGCCATCGAGATAGAAGGCATCGACCGCCGCAGCGACCTCGCGCAGCTGGCTCGCCGCATCGGCGAAGACGAGGGTCAGGATGACTCGGTGATCGTCGAGATGCAGGCGGTGGATGCCGGGCGTCAGCGGCGGCCAGTGCTGGCGGAGAATGGCGGCAAGGTCGGCGAACTCCGGCCATGCCTGCTGGGCGGCGGCGAGGTCGGGTGCGGTCAACGGGTGTTTTTCGATCGAAATGAAATGCAGGCGGCGGCAGCGCCGGGCGTCCGCCCGCCACGCTTGCCACGTGGCGAGGAAATTCAGCCCGAGCCCGAAGCCGGTTTCGAGAATGACGAAGCGTTCCCTGTCACGCCAGCGCTGCGGCAGATCATTGCCGCCGAGAAAGACATGCCGTGCCTGGGCCGGCCCGCCGTGGGTCGAATGGTAGACGTCGCCGAAGGCGGGCGAGAAGGGGGTGCCATCGGGCATGAATTCGAGGCGGGCTGGCTGCAGGGGCATGGATGCAATTTTAACCCTGGCGGATGCGCGGGTCCGGCGCCGCGCGGGGCAGGCGATCCCGGTTTGCAACTCGCAACGACAGGTTCATAATTGCCGGCGACCTTGGGAAACAACATGCGTTCGCGACTGGCCCGCTACCTGCTGACTCTGATCCTCCCCTCCGGACTGCTTTGCCTGATCTTTGTCTTCTCGCTGCACCACGAGGACCAGGTCAGGGTCAGGGAGAGTCTGGAAGCGGCGGAGGAATTGCGCCTGCTTGCCGGGGCGCGTTCCCTCACCGGCGACATCGAGATGATTGCCGGCGATATCCGCCTGATGGCCAGCCTGCCCAGCCTCGCCGGGATGCTCGACAAGGGCGATCCGCCGAAGCTCGCCGCCTTCACGGCCGATCTGGTGGCGCTTTCCGCGAGTCGCCGGGTCTATGACAAGTTGCGCTGGATTGACGAGAGCGGAATGGAACGCGTCCGCGTCGACTACGTCCATAACCGGCCATTCGTGGTTCCCGCGGAGCGACTGCAGAACAAGGCGGAACGCTATTTCTTCATCGACACCATGAAACTGGCGCCGGGCGGGATCTACGCGTCACCGCTCGATCTCAACATCGAGCAGGGCCGCGTCGAAATGCCTTTCAAGCCGACACTGCGGCTCGGCATGCCGGTTTTCGATACGGCAGGGCGTCCGCGCGGGATCGTGATGGTGAACTATTTCGGGCGTTACCTGCTCGACAGGTTTTCCGACGTCACCGAAGCCAGGGAGGGCGGTGTTCGCGTGAATCTGCTCAACCGCGACGGATACTGGCTCATCGCGCCGCAGGCGGGAGATGAGTGGGGTTTCATGTTCGGGCGCAAGGAGAACTTCGGGATGCGTTTCCCCGAGGCCTGGGAGCGGATTTCGGCGGGCGAGCGCGGGCAGTTCGAGGATGATGACGGGTTGTGGTCGTTCACCACCGTGCGTCCACTGGCTGCGGGAATGTCCTCGGCAGCGGGTTCGCCGCTGGCGGATTCCGGCGGGTCAGCGCCGATCGGGCCAGACCAGTATGCCTGGAAGGCGGTGTCGCGGATTCCATCGGACATGTTGATGCGGATGGCAAATCGCAGTCTCGGCGGCTGGATCCTGATCACGCTGCTGTTCATGGGTGTGCTGCTCGCCGGCGCGTTCGTCCTGGCGCGTGCGAATCAACGGCGTGATGCCATGGCCGAGAGTCTGCGCACGCTGAACCGCCGGCTCGAGGAGAAGGTGCGCCAGCGCACCGAGGAATTACTGCAGCAGGCGATCCGTGATCCGCTGACCAGCCTGTTCAACCGGCGCTACCTCGACGAGACCTTGCCGCGGGAAATCCATCGCGCCCTGCGCGAGGAGCAGCCGCTGGCCGTGGTGATGATCGACCTCGATCACTTCAAGCGCTTCAACGACCAGTGGGGGCACGAGGCTGGCGACATCGTGCTGCTCGGGGTCGCCGAGGCGCTGCTCGACGGACTGCGAGCATCGGACATTGCCTGCCGCTATGGTGGCGAGGAACTGCTCGTCGTCATGCCCGGCGCCGATGCCGGCGAGGCGGTGCGGCGGATCAGCGCAATCGCGGCGCAAGCGCGCGCGGTGGGGGCGCGCGTGATGGGGCGCGAAATCGAGGCGATCACCTTCTCGGCCGGTGTCGCGATCGTTCCCGATAATGGCGACAGTGCGGAGGTTCTGGTGCGCGCCGCCGATCGCGCGCTTTACATGGCCAAGGAGACCGGTCGCGACCGGATCGTGGTTGCCCATCCCTCCGGCTCGGCGCAGTAGCCGCTTCGCCGCCTGCCTGCCGCCGGCAGGCGGCTGTCCGCAATCGCGTCGCGGATTCGCGGCTGTCGGGCCGCTGACCCGCAGCTATTCCAGCGCCGAAAAGGTGTCGACCATGATCAGCACGCGGGGTATCCCTCTCCTCGACCAGCGCCGGAACGGGCGGGCAAGCGCTGCGAGTCGTTGCAGCAGCGGCAGTCCGCGGCGGATGAGAGCCATGATCTCCGGATTGGGATTCGCGGCGCAGTAGCGATCGATCAGTTGCGGCAGCAAATGCCGCGCTTCGCCTTCGCCGATCGGGCCGCTCAGCGGAATCGAATTGAGAAAGAGGGCAAGATCGGCGGCCTGCGTCACCTCCAGCGGCATGATTTCGCCGAAGTCCTCCTCGAAGTCGATGCGGTAGCTGACGCCATCCTGAAGCGTCACGTTCCTGATCTGCGCGCCGCCGTGCCAGTGGCCGGCGCGGTGAAACTCGCCGAGTTCGGCCGCCAGACGCGGCAACTCGCTGCGCCAGGTTTCCGGCGTCCAGGTCTTCAGATGCGCCTGAACGATTGCGCCGCAGTATTCCAGGACGAAGAACTCCTTGGTCACCAAGGCGACCCGCGGCACGCGAATGCCGGCGGCCGCCAGATCCTTCAGCCGGGTCGCCTCGAAGTCCATGCTGCCGGTTGCCCCGGAGAGCGCCAGCGTCTCCAGCGGTAGGCGCTGTCCGGTAAGGCGCTTGACCAGCCACCACATGAACACCGTCTGGATCAGCCTGCGCGGCCGTGCGGCAAGTCGCTTGACGACGTAACGCCGGCCCTCGTGGTCGAAGATGCAGGTGCGGCTCGAATCCGTCGCGAGAACCGCGCGCGCGGCGGCTTCCAGCGCGACCGGATTTCCGTTCACGGGCGCCGGAGGCCCGGGTCTGCGCCGGCGAGACCAGCCCGCGGGGCGCGGCCACTCGTCATTCGGGACGCATCTGGGGAAAGAGGATTACATCGCGAATCGCTGGCGTATCGGTCAGCAGCATGACCAGGCGGTCGATGCCGATGCCGCAGCCGCCGGTCGGGGGCAGGCCGTACTCGAGGGCGCGGATGAAGTCGGCGTCGTAGTACATCGCTTCCTCGTCGCCGGCCTCCTTGGCCTTGGCCTGCTCCATGAAGCGCGCGGCCTGGTCTTCGGCGTCGTTGAGCTCGGAGAAGCCGTTGGCGATCTCACGGGCGACGATGAACAGTTCGAAGCGCTCGGTGATCTCCGGGTTGCTGTCCGAGGCGCGGGCCAGCGGCGAGACCTCGACCGGGTAGTCGATGATGAAGGTGGGATCCCATAACCGGGGTTCGGCAGTCTCCTCGAAGAACATCAACTGCAGCGTGCCAAGGCCGGGGTCACCCTTCATCTCCACCTTGCGCGCGGCGAGTTGCTCGCGCAGCCAGACGACATCGGCGAGCTGGGAATCGCTGTATTGCGGGCAGTAATGCTTCACGGCCTCGACCATGGTCATGCGCCGGAAGGGCTTTGACAGATCGAGTTCGCGGCCCTGGTAATGGAACACCTCGCGCCCGAGCGCTTCGCGCGCCGTGTGGCGCAGCAGGCCCTCGGTGAAGTCCATGAGGCTGCGGTAGTCGGCGTAGGCCTCGTAGAATTCCATCATCGTGAATTCCGGGTTGTGGCGCGGCGACAGGCCTTCGTTGCGGAAGTTGCGGTTGATCTCGAAGACCTTCTCGAAGCCGCCGACGACCAGGCGCTTCAGGTAGAGCTCGGGGGCGATGCGCAGGAACTGCTGCATGTCGAGCGCGTTGTGGTGCGTGACAAAAGGCTTGGCTGCGGCGCCGCCGGGGATCGGGTGCATCATCGGCGTCTCGACTTCGAGGAAGCCGTGCGCGTCCATGTAGTCGCGGATCGAGGCGACGATGCGGCTGCGGGCGAGGAAGATGAAGCGCGTCTCCTCGCTCATGATGAGATCGACGTAACGCTGGCGATACTTCATCTCCTGGTCGGCCAGGCCATGGAACTTGTCCGGAAGCGGGCGCAGCGACTTGGTCAGCAGGCGGATCTCGGTCGCATGGATGGTCAGTTCGCCAGTCCGGGTCTTCATCAGCGTGCCGACCACGCCGAGGATGTCGCCGAGATCCCAGGTCCTGAAATCGGCGTAGACGTCTTCGCCAAGACTGTCGCGGGTGACGTAGATCTGGATGCGGCCGGAGAGATCCTGCAACGTGGCGAAGGACGCCTTGCCCATGACACGCTTGAGCATCATGCGCCCGGCGACCCTGACTTCGACCGGCATGCCTTGCAGTTCTTCGGATGTCTTGTCGCTGTACCCATCGAGCAACTTGAGCGCCGTGTTCTCGCGCTGGAAGTCGTTGGGAAAGGCTTTGCCTGTCTTGCGCCACTCGGCCAGTTTGGCGCGGCGCTCGGCGATGAGCTGATTCTCGTCTTGCTGGACAGGCTGTTCGGCGTTGGCCATGAAGTATCCTCGGAAAATGGGGGCGGTTGCGGTCGACCGCGTAAAACCCTGAATTTTCGCCGATTTCACCCCGCCGGAACAAGCGTGCGCGAATATTTTCAGATTGCCCCGGGCGGCGGCAGGCCGCGACCGCCACCGTATCCGAATACACTGTTTGCCGCCAGCGGCAATGGCAGTGAGATAATCGCGCCGTGGCCGCCTGGTCTGGTTCTCACGGCCAGTCGTCAGGCGGGGCGCCGCACCGGCGTCCGGAAATTGACGGGAAAGGATATGCGTATGGCCAGAGCCTGGCAATCGACTTTGACTGGCGTGCTGTGCTTCGGGATCGTTCTCGGTACGGCGGTCGCCGCACCGCTCAAGATTCTCGGCTTCGACGACATGTCGTGTGCTGCCTGGGTCGCTTCGAGGGAGGACGGGGACCGGAGAGCCAGCTATGTCGTGTGGATCCGCGGATTCCTGACCGGGCACAATTACGGCGAGCAGGGCCAGCAGGTTTCAAGCATTTCCAGCGCCACGATCGAAAATTTTGTCAATCGCTACTGCACCCAGAATCCGAACGGCCAGTTCAGCGATGCGGCATTGCGCCTGAGCGACGAGTTTTCGGGGCGCAACCAGCCGATCAGGAAGTGAACACGGCTCCGGCCGGGCCGTGTTCAGACCGCCGCAATGCTGGTCGCTGAGCGCGCGTGCGATGGCCGGCGGACTGTCGCTTCCAGCCAGTTCGCCACGGCGTCGGCCGCCGCCCGCCATTGATGTTCCAGCATCAGCATGTGGCCGCAGTCCGGGATGCAGGTTTGCCGGGCGCGCCAGCGCAACGCGGTGTAGCCTGTGGCAAAGGGCGGAAAGACCGCGTCGCGCTCGCCGCCGACCACCATGACCGGAAGTCGCGGTTGCGGGCGATGCTGCCTGAGGCCGACAACCAGCATGTCGGAGATGGCGCGGACGGGCTCCGGCTGGATCAGGTGCGCGAAGTCGAGGAGTTCTTCGGGCCTGGTTACCGGCGAGAAATAGATGTCGCGCATCAGCGACAGGCTGGTCGGGCTAAGTTCGCCATGCTGGCTGAGCCGGGTGATCTCCGAAAACATCTCGGGGTGCTTCAAGGCAAGCCGCATGATCGAACCCCAGGTACCGGTCGGCGGCGCCGGCGCCATGAGCACCGCGGCGCGTGCCGTGGTCCGCTCGAGCGCACGCTCGATGACGCTGCAGCCCATCGAATGGCCGACCAGCACGGGTTCGCCGGGCAGGCGGGCGATGACCTGGCGCAGGTCGGCGGCGTAGTCATCGATGCCGAAGCGGTCGGCTTCGTCCTGGCCCTCGCTCAGTCCATGGGCGGTGAGGTCGAGCGCGTGACAGTTGTAGCCGAGCGCGGTGAAGTGGGGCAGGAAATGGATATCCCAGCAACGGGAGTCCATGTAGGCGCCATGGACGAACAGCAGGTCGGGCGCATCCGTCTGCATCGTGGCGGGGCGGTAGAGGGTGTGAATCTGGCGCGGGGGCATGCGGTGTTCTCCGTATCGGCGGCGCGGGCGTGTTCTTAGACCCGCAGCAGTGCAATTTTAAGCGGTGGCCGGCCGTCGTGGCTGGGGAAATCGTCCTCCAGCATGATCCATTCGATATCCCGGATCGTCCGACCGATCTTCGCGGCACAGCGTGCCAGCTGGTCGGCCCAGACCTCGCGCGACATTTCCGCCGCATTGTTGCAGCAGATCAGGGTCCCTCCCTCGGTCGTGCACAGCAGCGCCAGCTTCATCAGCGCGGCGTAATCGTTGACGATATCGACGACCCCGAACGGGCTCTTGGCATAGCGCGGCGGGTCGAGGAAGACGAGGTCGAAGCGGCGCTGGTCGAGCCTCGGAAAAGCGGGCATACGCTTGCCCCTGACGACCGTCGGCTGGCCGATGCCGGCGAACTGGCGCATCGCGGCAAAGGCGTCGCTGTGGATGAAGCGCAGGCGGATCGGCAGGTCGTTGCGACGAGCGTTCTCCTTCCCCACCGTGAGGTTGGACTCGGCGAAGTCGACGTTGACGACATGCGCCGCGCCGGCCCTGCCAGCGGCGACGCCGATACCACAAGTGTAGGCGAACAGGTTGAGCAGCGACTTGCCGGAGGCTTCCTGCATGATCCGGCGCCGGCCGGCGCGCATGTCGAGAAAGAGCCATGGGTCCTGGCCGGCGTGACGGGCCTGGATGACGTAGCGCACGCCCATTTCGCGAAATTCGCGCGGCATCTGCGCCGCGCTCAGCAGTCCGGCCGGCAACGGGTTGGCGACGCGTGAGTTGGGGCGGCTGCGATCGTTGTAGACGCTGATCAGGCCGGGCAGGGCGGCGGCGTAGAAATTCTCGATGGCGGCCCGCTCGTCGCTGTCAAGGGCATTGTGGAAGGTCTGGATCAGCAGCAGGTCGCCGTAGCGGTCGACGGTCAGACCGGGCCGTTTTTCGCTGCTGCCGTTGAACAGGCGGTAGGCATTGGTGTCTTCTTCGTGCAGGTGCGCGATCAGAGGCTGCCGGGCGGCGAACGCGGCCTGCAGAAGTCCGGTTAGCGCTTGGTCTTGCATGGTGTTCTCCCGGCGCGGTGGCGGCGCTCGCCGCACCAGCGTTCGCAGGTGGCGCAGCGTTTCTGGTGCGCGGTCTGGATCAGCAAGTCTTGTCGGCGCGGCAGGCGGCGATGCTCGAAGCGGCCGGCACGACGGCGCCGCCGCTGCCGATCCAGCCCTTGATACCTTTCTTCACGTTGTAGACCGTCGGATACCCCGCCTGTTGCGAAAGCAACTGGCTGACCGGCCTGGTCCGGTTGCCGGAGCGGCAGATCACGACGACCGGGTCGCCGGGCCTGGCCAGCGGCTTCAGCTTTTCCAGCCAGACGGCCGGATCGGCCCGCCCGCGCTCGTCGAAGTAGGTCAGCAGCCTGCTGCCGGGGACAATGCCGGTTTCTTCCCATTCGGGCTGGGTGCGGATATCGATCACAGTGACCCCGCTCCTGAGCAGTTGCGCCAGTTCGGCATTGTCGATGTCGATGACTTCGGCGCGAGCGAGGAGTGCGCACAATGCAAGGCTGGAGAAAAGAAGGAATTGACGCATGACGGACCTCATGAATTAGCGTTCACTAATTCTATATCAAGGGCGAATCATTGGCGCCCTTGTTGCTGGCGCTTCATCATCTCGCGGACCTGGGGATCCTTCATCATTTCCTGCATGTTTCCGGTGTTTACCGGCGGCATTCCGGGCATCATGATGTCACCCGGCTTCTGACCCGGCTTGCACGGGCCGATCCAGCGCGCTTCCTGCGTCATCTTCATTTCGCTCATGCCGTGCTGCGGCGGGTTGTAACGGATCTGCATGTCGTTGCGGTAGCTGCTGTCGAAGTCGCCGGAGATGACAGCGTCGGTGGTTGCCGTCGTGCCCTCGAGCTTGCACACCGAATGAATGGTCACCTTGCCGGCACCGCGACTGACATCCATCACCGGGCAATTGACCTTCTCCCTGGCGCGTTCCTGCATCAGGTTGTCGCTGGCCTGATCGACGCACATCTGCATCGGTCCCTGCGCGGGCATGCCGGCCATCTGGGTCCTGATCTCCCAGAGGCCGGACTTGCGCTTAGGCGCATCCGCTGCGCTGGCGGCGGCTGCGAGCAGCGCGGCGAGAACGGTGAGGCTGACGCGAGCGGTATTCATGATTCAGGCTCCCAGGTGGCGGTGCGCTCTATCCTATCGCTGTTTGCCGCAATCGTCATGTAATAATGCCCATTCTCCACGGGGGCTGACATGGCACTGAAAGCGACGATCCACAAGGCCGAACTGCAAGTCGCCGACCTCGACCGGGCCCACTTCGGCGACTATGCGCTGACCATCGCTCGCCACCCGTCGGAAACCGACGAGCGCATGATGATCCGCCTGCTGGCCTTTGCGCTCTGCGCTTCGCCGATGCTGGCTTTCGGGCGCGGGCTGTCGACCGAAGATGAGGCCGACCTGCAGGATATCGACGCCACTGGCAGCATCGAACGCTGGATCGACGTCGGCTTGCCTGATGAAAAGTCCATCCGCCGCGCCTGCGCCCGTTCGCGCCAGGTACTCGTCATCGGTTACGGCGGACGGGACGCCGACAACTGGTGGCGGCAGACCGCTGGTAAGGTCGCCGGCCAGAAGAACCTGCGGGTTCTCGCGCTCGGCCCGGGCGAGTGCCTGGCGCTGACCGGCATGGTGCGGCGCAACATGCGCCTGCAATGCACGATTCAGGACGGCGTCATCTGGCTGGGCAGCGAAGATCGGCATGTCGAAATGACCCCAAGGGTTCTGTTTGCGACCGAGGAATAGTAGAATGTAAAGATGTTCCGGGGGGAACCCGGCCAATTTCCTTGAGCGAGGCAAGCATGGCGGCAAATGATGATGACGAATCCACGGCGGTAATCGTCGGAGTTCTGGCGGGGATCGCGCTGGCGGTCGTGGCGGTGGTTTATGCCGGCAAAGCGACCAAGGCGCCAGTAGCGCCCAAGGCGCCCGCCGTCGAGGTGGTCGAGATCGCCCCGCAGGGCGAGCCGCTGGCCAAGGTTTTTTTCGCCGTGGGCGACGCAAGGCTGTCCGACGCCGACATGGCGGTCGTCGCCTTGACAATGCAGGCGCTGGCTGCCAATTCGCGTGCCATCGTCCTGTTGTCCGGCTTTCACGATCCTTCCGGCGACGCCACGCAGAACGCCGAACTTGCTCGGGCACGCGCGCTTTCCGTACGCGATGCGCTGGTTGCGGGCGGTGTGCCCGCCGACCGTTGCAAGTTGCGCAAGCCGGAATCGACAGTTGGCAGCGGCAGCCCGGAAGAAGGCCGTCGCGTCGAAATCCGCGTTCAGTAGCAAGGTTTGCCAGTCGGGGCGACCCGGCGCGGTTCGCCTTCGTTGGGTGCATGGCAGCGACGATGCCATGCGACTCATCTCTTTCGCCCGGGCGTAACCTGACCGCTGTCCCGATTTGGCTGGCAACTGGAACAGGAACAGGTAGCCGGCTCAGAAGGGTGACAGGGTCGCCACCACCTTGCCCGTCTCGATCCTGATCCTGCGCAGCAGCCAGCGGGCGGCCCGCTCCTCTGCGCTGCCGTCTTCGCGCAGCACGTAGACAGGCTTGTCGCGGAAGTAGGCGGCCATCACCTGGGTGACCGCACGCCGGACCTGTGGCTGGAATTCGCGCGGAAGGGCGACTGATTCGACGGAGTCGGCCACCGGGGTTTCAAGGAAGAATGCCTTGGATTGATCGTCGTAGCGGACCCCGGCGTTCCCGGTGACTTCGACCGGGATCGGCGGGTTGCCGAGCAGGGCGATTTCCATACGGGCGGCGATTCCGGCGCGGCCTTCGGGGGTGCCCAGGCGTATTCTGGGTGCCTCGCGCAGCGTCACGGCGAGCATGGTGCCGGCGCGTCTTTCCAGACGCCCGCTCTTGTCGACCGCGGCCTGGATCTCGGCTTCGGTGAAAATGATTTCCTTGTCAAAGAGAGCGGCGCTGGCGTCAAGCGCGGGGCAGGTCAGGGTGAGCAGCAGCAGGGTGGCGAGGGCGGATTTCATGCTCTTGCTCAGGGCAGGATCGCGCGCCGTTGCCTGGCGACCGGCGACCGGGCGGGGAGAGCGCCCGGCTCAGCGCAGCATGGCGACGTAGATGCCGGTCAGGATGGCCGTGGTGATGACGCCGCTGATGTTCGCGCCCAGCGCGTGCGGCAGGATCATGACGCCCGGATTGGCCTGGGTGGCGATCTTCTGCACGATCTTCGCTGTGGTCGGGACGCAGCTCACGCCGGCCACTCCGATCATCGGATTGAATTTGCCGCCGGTCCAGAAGTAGAGCGCGTAGCCGCCGATGATGCCGCCGATCGCGGCGATCGTCAGTGCGAGGATGCCGAGCAGCAACAGCTTGAGTACCACCGGGCTGAGGATGGTGTTTGCCTCGCACAGGATCCCCAAGGTCAGACCAAGGAAGAACGTGGCGCCATAGAGAAAGGTCTCGCCGAGCTGGGTCTGGAAATTGACGAGACCGGCCTCGCGTACCGCCACGCCGACAAATAGCGACAGGAACAGCGGCGCCGCCACCGGGAACAGAAGACAGAGCAGGGTGCAGGCGACGACAGCGAACACGAGCTTCTGGCCGGAAGTGATCTTCTTCACGTCTTCCATCGGCATCGGGATGCCGCGCAACCGTTCCGGAATCAGCAGCTTGATCAGGTAGGGATAGCCACCGTAGGTCAGCCCGAGATAGAGGTAGCCGACGACGGTGATCGGCACGAACAGGTCCTTGGCCAGGATCAGTGAGCTGAAGAGGACCATCGGCCCGTCGGCGCCGCCGATCAGCGCCACCGAGGCGGCCTCGCGCTCGGTCATGCCGAGCCATACCGCGATCGGGAAGGTGGCGACCGTGCCAAGTTCGGCGAACAGTGCGATGATCATGCTCTGGAACGGGCGCGCCATTACGAAGCCGACGTCAAGCAGGACGCCGATGCCCATGAAAACCAGGCAGGCAATCAGGCCGTTGCTGAACATCAGCGTGTAGATCGGCTGCAGCCAGTCGATCTGTAGGATGTTCATCGTGGCGTCGGTGCCGGTGACCAGCGGGTCGACGAACAGTGTGCCCATCTTGCCGCCCTCGAAGAACATCACTCCGGCGTTGACCGAGGCCATTCCCAGGCCCATCGGAATCATCAGCAATGCTTCGAGTACGCCCTTCTTGCCCAGGTAGATCAGCAGAAAACCGAAGAGGATCAGGCCGATCCGCCCCAATACGATCTTCGGTTCCGCCGCGGCCAGCGTGGCGATGCCCTGAAACAGGTCGAGCAGTTGGATGTCTTGCATCGTCGTTACCCTGATCAGGAAATCGTCAGCAGGACCTGTCCAGGTTCGACCGGATCGCCAGCCTTGACCGCGATGTTGGTGACTTTCCCCGACACCCGCGCAATCATCGGCGTCTTCATCTTCATGGCCTCAACGACGGCGACCGTGTCGCCGGCCTTGACCGCCTGCCCTAGCGAGACGGCGATGGCGTCAACCACGCCGCCCAGCGTGCTTACCACGTCGCCCGCAGCAGCAGGTCCGGCACTGGAGGCAGCGGGGCTGGCGGCAGGCACCGGGGCCAACGCTGCGGCAACGGGTCGCGGGGCTGGAATGTCCATGCTGCCCTGGCTCGGGTAGAGCAGACTGCCCCCCTCGCTGATATCCTCGACCGTAACGCTGTATTCCCTGCCATCGACAGTGATCTTGTACTTCTTTTCCATGATGCGGGTCTCCGGGAGATGATCGAGTCAGCAAAGCTAATGCTTGGGGTGATGGGGCAGGGTATGCGAGGCATGATGCACCAGGCGCCCTTCGGCAGCCCATCCGGAATGGCGGGGAGCTGCCTCGATGTGGACGATGCGATGGGCGCCGCTCATGGCATGGACGGCAGCCGCGATCACCGCGAGATGATCCGCCTCGACAGCGAACGGCGCCGGAGGAACGGCTGCCGGCTGCACCGGTTGCGCCGGTGCGACAGGCCTGCGCTCCAGCATGTTCAGGGCAACCACGATCACCTTGATGACCACGGCCACCGCCAGCGAAACGATAATCGCCAGCCCGTAGATCCACAGTGCCTTGATGATCACCGCGCTCATCGCCGCCCTCCCGGAAAATGCACAGGGGACCTCACAGCGGGATGTTCCCGTGTTTCTTGGCCGGCCGCAGTTCGCGCTTGCCGAGCAACTTGCGCAGGGCGAGGGCGAGCATCGGGCGGGTTTCCGCGGGCTCGATCACGTCGGTCACGTAGCCGCGGGCCGCCGACAGGTAGGGCGAGGCGAACTCGGCCCGATAGGCTGCCGCGAGCTCGGCGGATTTGGCGCGCCTGTCCTCCGCTTCGTCCAGTTCCTTGCGATACAGGAGGTTGACCGCAGCTTCCGCGCCCATCACCGCAATCTCCGCCGTCGGCCAGGCATAGACAACGTCGGCGCCCATCTCCTGCGAGCACATCGCCAGATACGAGCCGCCATAGGCCTTGCGCAGAACGACCGTCAGCTTGGGTGTGGTGCACGACGCGTAGGCGTAGAGCATCTTGGCGCCGTGACGGATGATGCCGCCGCGCTCCTGCTCGATGCCGGGCAGGAACCCCGGTACGTCGACGAAGGTGACGACCGGAATGTTGAAGACATTGCAGAAGCGGATGAAGCGTGCGCCCTTGTCGGCGGCATTGAGATCGAGCGCACCCGCCATCTCCATCGGATTGTTGGCGACCACGCCAACTACCATACCCTCGATACGCGCGAAGCCGACGATGATGTTGCGCGCCCAGCCGGCATGCACCTCCAGCAACTGGCCGCCATCGACCATGCGGCGGACGATGGCGTGCATGTCCATCGGCTCCGACGAGGTTTCCGGAATCAGGGCATGCAGCCCCTCGTCCGGAGTGAAGTTGATGTTGGCGCCCAGAATGTGCGGGGGATCCTCGGTGTTGTTTGCCGGAAGGTAGGACAGCAGGGCCTTGGCCAGCGCGACGGCCTGCCGGTCATCGTCAACGACGAAGTGCACGTTGCCGCTGACCGTCGAGTGCACCTCGGCGCTGCCTACCTCGTCCATGCTGGTCGCCCGTCCGGTAACCGCCTTGATGACTTCCGGGCCGGTGATAAACATGTAGCCGTTGTGCCGGGTCATGATGATGAAATCCATCAGGGCCGGCGAGTAGGCCGCACCGCCGGCGCACGGGCCAAGGACCACGGCAATCTGTGGCACGACGCCGGAAGCCAGAACGTTGTGGTAGAAAACCTCGCCGTAGCCGGAAAGGGCATCGACGCCCTCCTGAATCCGGGCGCCGCCGGAATCCTTGAAGGCGACCAGCGGAATGCCGTTCTTCAGTGCGACACGCATCACATCGACGATCTTGCGTGCGTGCATCTTGCCGAGAGTGCCGGCGGCGACGGTGAAGTCCTGGCTGAAGGCCGCCACTTGCACGCCGTCGACAAAACCGGTGCCGGAGATGACGCCATCGGCAGGCAGTTCCCTGGATTCCATGCCGAAGTGGGTGCCGCCGTGCCGGATATAGGCGCCGCCTTCCTGAAAGGTGTCCGCATCGAACAGGAGCGCCAGGCGCTCGCGCGCGCCAAGCAGCCCTTTCTGGTGGCGAGCCTCCAGCTTGTCGGCGCCGCCACCGGCACGCACCTGGTTGCGCCGCTCGCGCAGGGTCTCGAGAACTTTCGGGGAAATAGTCATCGATTTGCCTTTGAGGAAGAGAACGACGCCAGTGAACCTGCAGGAAAGGGAGCTGGAAATAGCACCTGAAGAAGGCTGCAACCCGGTTCGCGGGGCGTCTTCGGACTCAATTCCGGAGAACACCTTCCGCGTCCGTGAAGCACCCGAAACCTCGTCCGAGTCACAACTTCCGCCTGTTTGCAGGTTAGCATACCATGCCAAACCACATATTGTGGAAATCCTCAATACCGGTGAAACTTCAACATTGACAGCGCTTGGACGGACCCGGCATACTCGTTTTGCGAGGCGCTGATTATTGCGGCGGTCGCGGCTGACCATGCGCTGGTTGCAGCGAGGTGTAGTCGCAGGCGGGGGCGGTGACGGGTCGGGTCAGCCGCCGCCGGCATGCAACACCCTGATGCAGCAAGCGGCGCCCAGTCGAAGGCGCCGGAACCGCAGGCTGGATTGGTGGTCCCAATCGGTCAATGGCAGTTGCTTGCAAGGCTTGCAGCAATTGCAGCCACCCACAGGAGAAAGCAATGCCCATTCATCTGATCGCAGGTTCCGGGTGGCAGTTGTTCGCCATCGTCGTCTTTGCTCTGGCGCTTCTCTTCGTCTTCTTCCTGATCATCCGTCAGAACCGGAAGGACTTCGAGGAAATCGAAGCCTGGCTCGCGGAAGAAAGACTGAACCCCTAGAAGCCGACCACCAGCAGGGCGTAGGCGGCAATGATCGTCGCGACCATGGCCAGCCCGTAGCAGATCAGCTTGGCGCCGGTGCCGGCGTGGATGCCGATATCGTGCAGGCTATGGAAGAGGCGGTGCGCCGCGTGCCACAGGAAGAGGACGATGATCGCGAAAATGAAACCCTTGCCGATCCAGTTCTGGGCGAAGGCGAGCATCTTCGGATAGCTCATCGTGTTCGCCGGCAGAAGCAGTCCGAGCGGGACGGCAATGCCGGTGATGAAGACCAGCATCGGGCCGAGCAGGGCGGACAACATGCCGCCGGCCCCGAACAGCGCCCAGAAGATCGGAGCGTTGGAGCGCTTGAGTTCGCGTTTCATCGTACCATCCCCCAGACAATAGCCAGCAGCGCCAGGCTGGCTGCTGCTGCCACGGCGAGTCCGCTGCCGGTGATTGCCCCGGCCGAAAGCCGCTTGCCGCCGACTATGACCGGCGGCATCGTGCGTGGCATGATCTTGAACCAGGTGTAGGTGTGATAACTCATGGCGATCAGGGCGAGAACGTGGAAGCCGATGTACCAGGGGTTCTTCAGCGCGGTCAACCAGTGGTTCCAGGCCGCTTCACCCTGTGCCAGACGAACCAGTCCGGTCAGCAGGATCGTCGCGTAGGCAGCGACGAAGAGGGCGGTTCCCTCGTGGATCATGTATTCGACGAAAAAGGGATTTTTCCGCCACCAGCCATCCATTGAGCGGACGTAGGGACGACGCTTGTTCACTTGGCACCTCCCTTCGGAGCAACGAAACGCAGGAAATAGTCCATCGCACTGTTGGTCTTGTTCTGGTTGACCGCATTGGCCGGGTCGACGTGCTTCGGGCAAACCTCCGAGCAGTAGCCGACGGCCGTGCAATTGAACACGCCCTCTTCGGAGTTGACCAGTTCCATGCGTTCGGCCTTGCCACCGTCACGCGAGTCGATGTTGTAGCGATGCAGCAGGGCCAGCGCGGCCGGTCCGACGAAGTCGGGATTGAGTCCGAACTGCGGGCAGGCGGCGTAGCACAGCATGCAGTTGATGCACGAACTGAACTGCTCGTAGGCGTTGAGTTGCGCCGGCGTCTGCAGGTATTCGCCCTGCGCCAGCGGGCGCGCTTCCTTCGGGATGATGTAGGGCTGGATGCTCTCGAGTTTCTCGATGAAGCCCTCCATGTTGATCACGAGGTCGCGCTCGATCGGAAAATGCGCAAGCGCCTCGACCCGCACCCGTCCCGGGTAGTAGTCGCGCAGGAAAGTCTGGCAGGACAGGTTCGGTATGCCGTTGATCATCATGCCGCAACTGCCGCAGATGGCCATCCGGCACGACCAGCGGAAGCTCATCGAGCCGTCGAGGTAATCCTTGATGTACTGCACGCCCTGCAACACCGACATGTCGTCGGTGAAGGGCACTTCGAAGACCTGCTGGTGCGGTTCGGTGTCCGTTTCCGGGTTGTAGCGCAGGACCTCGATTTCGATTGTCTTCTGTTGTTCAGGCATGGGAGGCCTTCCTTTCCTGCTCGGCCTTTTCGCCGGCCGCACCGTAGGCGCGGGTCGCCGGCTGCGATTTGGTGATCCTGACCGGACCGTAATCGATGCGTGGCGGTCCGCCCGCGACATAATGCGCCTGCGAGTGTTTGAGGAAGTTGACGTCATCGCGCTGCTCGAAACCGTCGAGGCGCTGATGCGCGCCACGCGACTCGCGCCGTTGCAGCGCCGAATGAGCCATCGACTGGGCCACGTCGAGCTGATATTCGAGTTCGATCGCGAGCAGCCACTCGGTGTTCCAGACCCCCGACTTGTCCTCGACATTCACGTTGCGGAAACGCTCCTTGAGTTCATCCAATTTATCGCAGGTCTGCTGCATCGTTTCGGCCAGGCGATAGATGCCGCACCCGTCCTCCATGGTCTGCGCCATCTCCTTGCGCAGCGTGGCGATTCGCTCCGTTCCGCCGGTCTTCTGTTTCAGCCCGAGAACACGTTGCTCGACCGCCTGCGCCTGCTTCCGCAGACTGGCCGAGTTTCCCGGAGCCTGGGACTTCGCAAAACGCGCGGCCTCGACCCCGGCGACCTTGCCGAACACCAGCAGTTCGGACAGCGAGTTGGAACCGAGCCGGTTGGCGCCGTGAATGCCGACGCTGGAACACTCGCCCGCGGCGTAAAGCCCCGGCAGCGGTGAGGCGCAGAGCCCGTCGACAAGGATGCCGCCCATCGTGTAATGCACCGCCGGACGCACCGGAATCGGCGCGCGTGCGGGGTCGACCCCGAGATATTGCTCGGCTAGTTCGTAGATCTGCGGCAGGCGCTCGCGCAGCTTGGCTTCCCCGAGATGACGCAGGTCGAGATGCACAACCGACCCGTGCGCTCCTTCGATGGTTCGTCCTTTCTGCTGTTCGTACCAGAAGGCTTGACTGAGCCGGTCGCGCGGTCCGAGTTCCATGAACTTGTTGCGCGGGTTCGGCTCCGCCGGCCCGAGGCCGTAATCCTGCAGGTAGCGATAGCCATCCTTGTTGACGAGGAAGCCCCCCTCGCCACGGCAGGCTTCGGTGAACAAGAGGCCGGTGCCGGGCATGCAGGTCGGATGATACTGGACGAATTCCATGTCGCGCAGCGGTACGCCGTGACGGTAGGCGAGGGCCATGCCGTCGCCGGTCACGATACCGCCGTTGGTGTTCTCGCGGAAGACCCGCCCCGCGCCACCGGTGGCGATGATGACCGATCCTGCCTCGATCAGCGTGAATTCACCTGAAGCGATCTCGATGGTCACCGCGCCCTGAACACGACCGTCCTCGACCACGAGGTCGACGCAGAAATGCTCATCGAAGCGCCGGATCGACGGATACTTGATCGACGTCTGGAACAGCGTGTGCAGCATGTGGAAGCCGGTCTTGTCGGCGGCGAACCAGGTGCGCTCGATCTTCATGCCGCCAAAGGCGCGAACGTTGACGTGGCCATCTTCCTTGCGGCTCCACGGGCAGCCCCAGTGCTCGAGTTGCGTCAGTTCCCCGGTGCATTGCCCCACGAAGTACTCGACCACATCCTGCTCGCACAGCCAGTCACCGCCACCCACCGTGTCGTTGAAGTGATACTCGAGGCTGTCGGTCGGCAACTTGACCCCAGCCGCGCCACCTTCGGCGGCGACAGTGTGGCTGCGCATCGGATAGACCTTCGAGACCAGGGCGATCTTCAGTGCCGGATCGGATTCGGCTACCGCAATCGCAGCGCGCAGTCCCGCGCCGCCACCGCCGACAATCACCACGTCTGCCTTGAATGTTTCCACGCTTCCTCCTTCCGTGTCAGACACTGTCAGTCACGATCAGGGTCCAAGAATGCCGGCAGGAATCACCCTGCAGGCGTGCCGGTCAATTGCTCGCCGCGATGCCGATTTTCTCCTCTTCGGCAACTTTCAGTGTCAGCATCTGATACATGCCGCCGAAGAAACGCCGGTCGCTGACTGTGGCAAGGCCGATGGATTTTGGCAGCCAGGTGCCGATTTCCTCGGTGAACAGGTCGCGGGCGAACGGTTCGAGGCGGTCCAGAACCGGCATCCAGAAATAGCGCAGCGGATTCAGGCGGCCCGGCGGCGCGTAATCGACGATGGTCAGCGTACCTCCTGGACGGATCACCCGCAGTGCTTCGGCCAGGGTTTTCTCGCGTACCTCCTGGGGCTGTTCATGGAGCAGGAAGAACAGCAATGCCCGGTCGAAGCTCGCGTCGGGAAAGGCGAGTGCCGCGGAGTCCATGCAGTGCAACTTGATCGGCAGATCCTGAGGCAGCTTGCCCGACAGATTCTCGAGCTGGATCGGCAGGATATCGACGATCTCGAGCAGGCCATCCGGGGCGATGCGCTTTGCCAGTCGTGGCGTCAGATCCCCGTAGGCACAGGCAATCTGCAGGGTGCGCCCCATCAGGTTGTGGCCGTACTCGTTGAGCACCGCGTTGCACAGGCGCTTGTAGTTACCCCAGAGAATCAGGTTTACCAGCCACTGGCGCTCGAAGAAGGTCACCGCGTGCGGATGGATATAGGCCCACCAGTAGTTTGCCTGCAGGTAGTGAGGCACGTCGGGAAATGTCTTCGCAACCGCGGCGCAACAGGCGGCATCTGTTTGATCGAAGCTGTTTTTCATTATGTGGATGCCATCTAATGCTGTCGAAACAAGTCCGGAAAGGATCACCAAGCCAGCCGGAAGCCCAAGCGATGAACCGGCGCCGGGAGGCGAAGCCCTCGCTTCCGGGTCCGTCACGTCGTCCACCGAGCCCCTGGCGGCTGACCCCGAGAGCAGCCAGCCTGCGACCATGCGGCCGTACCGTAACCGATCACTGGAATGAAAGCAACAGTACAGTGAGTCCGGGGGTGGCGTCGCCGGGATCTGCGGCGGCGGCGCAGGGAGGTTTCGGTGTTCATTTTCTGCCTAAGCGCACCACCCTTCGGTGGCTCCGGATATCCGTTGGGGGCTCCACCCGAACGGCAGGAAAGCGGATTGCCGAATGCGAATCGCTTTGGATTCTTCACTTCTGCTGGCACTATGGTGACGGATTCGCATGGTGGGCGCCGGTCGGAACTTCTGGAAGGCGAAGGCACCATTTCCCGCCGCCGCTGTCCTGCAACAAGGAGGATAAGAAAATGACGCTCCCCCCAGATGCAACACCGGAAGCCAATGCAGAATCGGGCTCAATTCTCGCGGCGATAGCCACGGTCCGCATCGGCGCGCCCTTCACCTGGCTCGCCAACGGCCTTTCGGATCTATATGCCGCCCGGACGGCCAGCCTGTTCTATGGCGTCGTCTTCGCCGTCATGGGCTGGGCCATTGTCTTCTTCTACGGTCATGCCTACTCGTTGACGGTCGCGCTGGTCGGCGGCTTCATGTTGCTCGGCCCCGGCCTGGCGATGGGACTGTACGGACTTTCGCGGCAGCGGGAAGCGGGCGAGGTGCCGCGCCTGCAGCCCACGCTGACCATCTGGCGGGTCAATCTCTCCAATCTGGGGATTTTCGCGCTCGTCACCGGCGTCGTCTTCCTGATCTGGGCACGGGCGTCGATGGTGGTGTTCGCCGTGTTCTACTCCAGTGGCCTGCCGACCGCGGACGATTTCCTGCGCGAACTCCTAGCGTTCGAGAACGTGGAATTCGTCATCGCTTACCTGTTCATCGGCGGCTGCTTTGCCGCATTCATCTTTTCGATCAGCGTCGTCGCGGTGCCGCTGATGCTCGACCGCGACAAGGACGCGATCAGTGCGATGCTGCTCAGTCTCGCCGCCGTGGCGAAGAATCCGCTGCCCATGCTGCTGTGGGCGGCACTGATCGTCACGCTGGCCGGCATCGGCTTTGCCACGGCGTTCACCGGACTGATCGTCACGATTCCCGTTCTCGGGCACGCGACCTGGCATGCCTACCGCGCCCTGATCCCGCCGACCGCCGACTGAACTTCCAGCACCGCCAGACCGGGAATCAGCACTTGCTTGAAATCGTGGGTCTTTCGCGCCAGTTCGCAGGCCGCAGCGTTCTGCGCGAGATTTCTCTCGATCTGAACGCCGGCGAATATGTGGCGATCGTCGGCGAATCCGGCGTCGGCAAGTCGACGCTGCTCAATCTGGTCGCCGGACTCGACCGCCCGGACAGCGGCCGGCTGGTGCTCGATGGCGTCGACTACGCGCAACTCGACGACGATGCGCTGACCCGGCTGCGCCGCGACCGGCTCGGCTTCGTCTTTCAGGCCTTTCACCTGCTGCCGCACCTTACCGTCCGCCAGAACGTCGCCCTGCCGCTCTGGCTGCAGGGCCGCCACGGTAGCGCTGCCGATGAACCGGCGCAGCAACTTCTGGATGCGGTCGGCCTCGGCGAGCGGGCGGCGAGTTGGCCACGCGAGCTTTCCGGCGGCGAGATACAGCGCGTGGCGATTGCCCGCGCGTTGGTCCATTGCCCGCGGCTGGTGCTGGCCGACGAGCCGACAGGTAATCTCGATCCGGGCAACGGGGCAAGGGTGCTGGCTCTCCTTGGTGAGCGCATCCGCCAGGCCGGGGCGATCGGTATCCTCGTTACGCATTCGCGGGAGGCGGCGGCAACGGCCGATCGCGTGCTGCGCCTGACCGCCTCTGGATTGAACGCGTGAGACTGGCGCCAATTTTTCTCGGCTCGCTCGCCCGGCGCCGGATGGCAACGCTCTTTTCGTTGGTGGCGATCGTCCTCGGCGTCGCCCTCGGCATGGCCGTTCAGGCGGTGCATGACGCGGCATTGACCGAATTCGGCCGGGGCCTGCGGACGCTGGCCGGCGACGCCGACCTGCAAGTGCGAGGACCACGGGGCGGCTTCGACGAGGCGCTCTACGCCGTGCTCGCCAGCCGCCCCGAAGTGGCGGCAGCGAGCCCCCTGCTGGAACTGGAGGCCAGGCGCCTCGGTTCGGACGAGACCCTGCAACTGCTTGGCGTCGATGTCTTCGCGCTGGCCGCGGTGACGCCGGTGCTGCTCCCCCGACCAGCCGCCGGGGCAGGGCGCTTCGCCACGCTGGCCGACGACAACCTCTTCCTCGGCGCCGCGGCGCGGGAAGCGCTGGGCCTCGAGCCCGGTGACCGCATCACGCTGCAGTCAGGCAGCGGGACGACAAGCCTGAAGGTCGCCGGCGACATCCCTGGGGCAGCGGAGAACCGCCGTCTTGCCCTGATGGATATCGCTGCCGTGCAGTCGCATTTCGCCAGAATCGGACGCCTGACGCGCATTGACCTCAAGCTGGCCGAGGGCGTGGCGCCCGCCGCGGCCCGTTCCGCGCTGCAGGTCATCCTGCCCGCCGGCGTGCTGATCGAGGCGCCGGAAGCGGTCGCCGATCAGGCAGCCAACCTGTCGCGCGCCTACCGGGTCAATCTGACCATGCTGGCGGCCATCGCGCTGCTGACCGGTGGCTTTCTGGTCTTCTCGGCGCAGGCGCTGTCGGTGGTCCGGCGCCGGACCGAGTTCGCCTTCCTGCGCGCGTTGGGTCTGCCCCGTCACGCCCTGTTCGCCTGGCTGCTGGCGGAGGGCGCACTGGTCGGGCTGGCCGGTGGCGTCGTCGGTGTGGCCCTTGGCCACGTGCTGGCGTGGGGGGCGCTGGCTCTGCTCGGCGGCGACCTGGGAGCAGGGTATTTTTCCGGACTTGAGCCAAGCCTGCAGTTTGAGCCACAGGTGGCGGCGATCTACGTCGCGCTGGGAATGCTGGCCGGCGTCGCCGGCGCCTGGCTGCCGGCCCGCGAGGCGGCGACGGTTTCGCCGGCCCAGGCCCTGAAAGCCGGCGACGAGGCGGTGCTTGTTGGCGGCAGCGGCCATCCGTGGCCGGGAGTGACGCTGCTCCTGACCAGCCTCGCCGCATGTGCGCTTCCACCGCTCGCCGGGTTGCCTGTCGGCGGCTATCTGGCCGTCGCCTGCCTGCTTGCCGGCAGTGTCATGCTGCTGCCGGCAGTGGCTTCCGGAATTGCCAGGCTGTTGCCGCAGCGGGGCCCGGTGCCGGCGCGCCTCGCAGCCGCGCGTCTCGGCGCGGCGCCACGACATGCCGTGGTCGCCGCAGCCGGTGTGCTGACCAGTGTCGCGCTGGCGGCGGCGATGGCGATCATGGTCGCCTCGTTCCGCGACTCGGTCGATCAATGGCTGACCCAGATCCTGCCCGCCGATCTCTATCTGCGGGCCGGCCAGGCCAGAACCGGCGCTTATCTCGACGAGACCCTGCAAGCCGGAATTTCGACCGTTGACGGGGTCGACCGCAGCAGCTTCACGCGCCACGACAACCTGCTCCTGGCTGCCGGTAAAGCGCCGGTGGCGCTGATCGCGCGGCCGCTGGCGGCGGACGGGAGTGACCTGCCGCTGGTCGGCAGGGTTCGGCCCGGAAAGGAAACGGCGATCTGGATCTCCGAAGCGGTGCAGGACATCTACGGCTGGCGCGCCGGTCAGCAGGTCACGCTGCCGCTGGCGGGCAAGGCGGTCAGCGCGCACGTCGCCGGGGTCTGGCGCGACTATTCGCGGCAGACCGGCGCCGTCATGATCGATCTCGCGGACTATCGCCGCCTGACCGGCGACCGCCTGGTCAACGACGCAGCGATTTACCTCGCTCCCGGTGTCGCCGCCGACCGGGTGGCCGATGCCCTGGCGGCGCTGGCCGGCCCCGGCTTGCTGGAAATTGCCCGTCCGGGCGAAATCCGGGCGACCAGCCTGCGCATTTTCGACCGGACGTTCGCCGTTACCTATGTACTCGAAGCCGTCGCCGTCGCCATCGGGCTGGCCGGGGTCGCCGCCAGTTTTGCCGCTTTGACATCTGCCCGCAGGCGCGAGTTCGGCATGTTGCGCCACCTCGGGCTGACGCGCCGCCAGATCGGCTGGATGCTCGCCCAGGAAGGGGCGCTGGCGGCCGGCATCGGCGTCCTCGGCGGGATGCTCGCCGGCTTCGCCATCGGCCTGGTGCTGATCGAGGTGGTCAACCGGCAAAGCTTCCACTGGAGCATGGACCTGCACGTTCCCTGGGCCGCGCTCGCCGTTTTCGCCGCCGGCCTGGTGGCGCTCGCCGCTTTTGCGGCGGTGCTTGCCGGGCGGCAGGCGATGCGTCAGGATGCGGTGCTGGCGGTGCGCGAGGACTGGTGATGCGGCGCCGCGACTTCCTGTTCCTGCTGGCCGGCGTGGCTGCTTCGGCGGCGGCGACCGGGCGGGCGGTCGACTTCGCCCGCGTGCTCCCCGGCCGAAGGCTGGCTTTTCCCGCCGACTACGGCGCCCACCCGGATTTTCGCACCGAGTGGTGGTATGCGACCGGCTGGCTGACCTTGCCGGATGGCAGTCCGCTGGGTTTCCAGTCCACCTTTTTCCGCGTCCGTACCGGGATCGGTGAAGACAACCCGAGTGCCTTCTCCCCGCGTCAGTTGATCCTCGCCCACGCGGCGGTCGCCGACCCGCGGCTTGGCCGGTTGCGCCACGACGAACGCGCCGCCCGGGTCGGCTTCGGGCGGGCGGGCTTCGCCAGCGGCGAAACCAACGTCTGGATCGGTGACTGGCGTTTCGAGCAGCGCGCCGGCCGAGGTCCACAGCAAGGAATTCGCCTATGCCCTGAATCTTGCTCCCGATGGCCCGCCGCTGCTCAACGGGGCGGCCGGCTTCAGCGCCAAGGCGCCGGATCCGCGTCACGCCAGCTACTACTACAGCCGGCCGCAACTGGCCGTGGGCGGCAACGTCACCCTCGCCGGACGGACCGTCGCGGTCACCGGCCGCGCCTGGCTCGATCACGAGTGGTCGAGCGAACTGCTGCCCGACGTAGCGCAGGGCTGGGACTGGATCGGCATCAACTTCGACGACGGCAGCGCCCTGATGGCTTTCCGCTTGCGCGATCCGCACAACCAGGCGGTGTGGTCGGCCGCCAGCATCCGCCAGGCCAATGGCCGCAGCGAAATCCTGCCGGCGG
>WBZP01001774.1_pt1 | contig 25850 bp, 28 predicted proteins | sample 5204301 | NCBI WGS metagenome assembly WBZP01 (sample SAMN12412401, study PRJNA552823) | activated sludge metagenome | isolation source: activated sludge from nitrification reactor of wastewater treatment plant... | place: USA: Pennsylvania | collected 2017 | reverse complement strand
TGATCCTCACGATGAAGGCCAACCAGAAATACTTCCCGCTGCTTGACGCGGCGGGCAAGCTGACCAACCGCTTCCTGGTGGTCAGCAACATCAACCCGCAGGATGCCAGTGCCGTGATCGGCGGCAACGAGCGCGTGGTGCGCCCGCGCCTGGCCGATGCCAAGTTCTTCTTCGACCAGGATCGCAAGAAGACGTTGGAGAGCCGTGTCGACGGCCTGACCAAGGTGGTCTACCACAACAAGCTGGGTACACAGGGCGAGCGCGTGGAGCGTGTGCGGGCGATTGCCCGCGGGATTGCCGGCCTGCTCGCGCAGTCGGGCCAGCAGCCCGGCGGCGACGTGCTGGCCCAGAGCGCCGACACCGCGGCGCGCCTGGCCAAGACCGACCTGCTGACCGACATGGTGGGCGAATTCCCCGAACTGCAGGGCATCATGGGCGGCTACTACGCGCGCCACGACGGCCTGTCCGAAGACATTGCCTTCGCGATCGAAGACCACTACAAGCCGCGCTTCGCGGGCGACGAGCTGCCGCGCAGCCAGGCAGGTGTGGTCGTGGCGCTGGCCGACAAGCTCGAAACGCTGGTCGGCATGTTCGGCATCGGCAACCTGCCCACCGGCGACAAGGACCCGTTTGCGCTGCGCCGCCATGCGCTGGGCCTGATCCGCATGCTGATCGAAAAGGACTTGCCGCTCGATCTCGCCCCCCTGGTGGCCGGTGCGGTTCCGGCGTTTGGCAACCGGATCAGCGACCCATCGGGCGCGCTGACCGATTTCATCTACGACCGCCTGGCCGGCGCCCTGCGCGAACAGGGCTATTCGGCGCAGGAAGTCGACGCGGTGCTGGCGCTGCGGCCGCAGCGGCTGGGCCAGGTGGCGCGCCTGCTGGCGGCGGTGCGCGCATTTGCCGCGCTGCCCGAGAGCCCGGCGCTGGCCGCGGCCAACAAACGCATCGGCAACATCCTGAAAAAGGCCGACGAGGTCGACGCCCATGTCAATCCGCAGCTGCTGAAAGAGCCTGCCGAGCAACAGTTGCACGCCGCGATGGCGCGTTTCGTGCCCGAGGCCAACGCGTTGTTCGACGCCGGCGACTACACGGCTTCGCTGCAGACCCTCGCCGCGCTGCATTCGGCGGTCGATGCCTTCTTTGACGACGTCATGGTCAACGCCGACGAGATGGACCTGCGCCTGAACCGCCAGGGACTGCTCAAGAGCCTGCACCAGGCCATGAACCGCGTGGCAGACCTGTCTCGGTTGGCCTGAATGAGGCCGAAGGTCGCGTCCGCCCTGGCACGACGTGGTCCCGCGCAAGACCGCACACCTTGAAGGAGCGCGCGATGAAACTGGTCATCCTGGAACGCGACGGCACGATCAATGCCGAGGGCGACCCCTACATCACTTCGGCCGACGACTGGACGCCGCTGCCCGGCGCGCTCGATGCCATCGCGCGGCTCAACCACGCCGGTTACCACGTGGTGATCGCCTGCAACCAGCCGGTGCTCGGGCGCGGGCTCATCGACGTGGCCACGCTCAACGCCATCCATGCCCGCATGCACAAGATGCTGGCGGCGGTGGGCGCGCGGGTGGACGCGGTGTTCTATTGCCCGCACACGGCCGACGATGCCTGCACCTGCCGCAAGCCCCTGCCAGGGCTGTTCGAGCAGATCGGCGAGCGCTACGGCATCGACCTGCAGGGCGTGGCCGCGTGCGGCGACAACCTGGAACACCTGATCGCGGCCCAGGCCGCCGGTTGCGAGCCGCACCTGGTGCTCACCGGCAAAGCCAGCGGCCTGACCTTGGAGACCCTGCCCGAGGGCTTGCCGGCGGGCACGCGGGTGCATGCGGACCTCGGCGCCTTCGCCACCAGCCTGAGCGCGCGCTGATGCGCCCGATGCTCCAGTTCACACTGGACCTGTTCGACGCGGTGCTTTCGCCGCGTACCGAGGCGCCAGGCCGTGAAAATCCCGCGTTTTCAGACAAGAACAACCCGGTTTCCAGCGTCAGCAGGCCATCGCCAGCTATTGAAACAGGAGCGTTTGGCGGGAGTGCGCCGGTGCTGTCCCACCCGCCACCGGAGCAAGTTGGCTTTCACCATCCACGCGCCAACCGCACGATCCTGCTCGCCGGCGCCCAGATCGGCTTCGAGTTCCGACGCGGCAAACGCCGCACCATCGGCTTCTCCGTCGGGCCCGACGGCCTGTCGGTGCGGGCGCCCACCTGGGCGCCGCTGCACGAAGTGGACGCCGCGCTGCGAGACAAGGGCGCCTGGATCCTGCGCAAGCTCGGCGAGGCGCACGAGCGCCAGCGCCGCTCGCACGCTGCGCGCATCGAATGGCGCGACGGCGCGGAGATTCCGTTTCTCGGCGCGCCGCTGCGCCTGGTGCTGGAGCCCGGCCATGGCTTCAAGTCGGCGGGCGCACAACTGCGCGACGGCGAAGCGGGCCGTGCGCTGCTGGTGGCCCTGCCCCACGGCGCGGGCGCCCCGCAGATCCGCGATGCCGTCCAGGCCTGGCTGATGCGCCAGGCCCACCGCTGCTTCGTCGAGCGCCTCGACCATTTCGCGCCGCAACTGGGCGTGCGCTGGAAGCGGCTGAGCCTGTCCAACGCGGGCACACGTTGGGGCAGCGCCAGCGCCGACGGCTCGATTCGCCTGAACTGGCGACTCGTGCACCTGCGCCAGCCGGTGATCGACTACGTGGTGGTCCACGAGCTCAGCCACCTGCGCGTGATGGACCACAGCCCGCGCTTCTGGGACACGGTCGAGTCGGTCGTGCCCGACTACGGCGCACTGCGCGGCGAACTGCGCCAGCACCCGGTGCCGAACTGGTAGGCCTGGCGGGGCATGGCGACCGGGAACCGGCGCGGGCGCTGGCGGCTGCCACGGTCCGTTTTCGTCCATAATTGACGTTTACGTAAACGTCAACGATGGCGGTGACCGGAGCGGCTTCATGCGCGCCGTGCCGTCACCTCGTTGATCCCTTCTTCGGAACGCTGGCATGCCCACGACCTACAGCATCAGTGATCTTGCGCGGGAATTCGACCTCACGACGCGGGCGATCCGCTTCTACGAGGACATGGGCCTGCTGGAGCCGGCGCGCTCAGGCCCGGGCGGGCGCAGCCGGGTGTATTCGCCGCGCGACCGCACGCGCCTGAAGCTGACGCTGCGCGCCAAGCGCCTGGGCCTGTCGCTGTCGGAGGCCAAGGAGCTGATCGACATGTACGACAGCCCGCGCGACACCGGGCCGCAGCTGCGCAAGTTCCTGGTGGTGCTGGCCGCACACCGGCGCCAGCTCGAGGAGCAGCTGGCCGAGGTCCAGGCCAACCTCAACGAGGTCAAGGTGCATGAGAAAGATGCGCGAACCCTGCTGGGGCGCCTCGAAACCCGTGCCGAAACGGCCGCCACCGCGAAAGAAACCCCATGACGGCCATTTTTGAGCGCGTGCGCCAGAGCTTCGAGCGCCAGGGCATGATGCAGCATCTGGATGCGCGCCTGCTGAAGGTCGAACAGGGCCTGGTCGAGCTGGTGCTGCCGTATTCCGACAAGGTCACGCAGCAGCAGGACGGCTTCCACGGCGGCGCCATGGGCGCGGTGGCCGACATCGCCGGCGGCTACGCGGCCCTCACGGTGGCGCCCGAGGGCTCGGAGGTCGTCACCGTCGAATACAAGATCAATTTTCTCGGCAGCTACAAGGGCGGCGAACTGCGCGCCACCGGTCGCGTCGTCAAAGGCGGCAAACGCATCATCGTGACCACCGCCGAGGTGGTACACGTGGACGACGAGGGCCGGACGTCCCCCTGCGCCGTGATGCAACAGACCCTGGTGCCGGTGCCCAAGAATTACTAGGAAACCGTCGAGCGTTGCGCGCCGGGCGTTCAGCGTCCAGTCGGCCCCCACCGCAACGACCGATCCGCAAGCTTCATCCACACGCAACCCAAACGGAGACCCCCCACCATGAACAACCTGCCCGGACTCAATTTCCAGCTCGGCGAAGACATCGACGCCCTGCGCGACGCGGTGCGCGAATTTGCCCAGGAGGAGATCGCCCCGCGCGCGGCACAGATCGACCGCGACGACCAGTTTCCCATGGACTGCTGGCGCAAGATGGGCGAGCTCGGCGTGCTCGGCATCACGGTGCCCGAGCAGTACGGCGGCGCCAACATGGGCTACCTCGCGCACATGGTGGCCATGGAAGAGATCAGCCGCGCCAGCGCCTCGGTGGGGCTGAGCTATGGCGCGCACTCCAACCTGTGCGTGAACCAGATCAACCGCAACGGCACCGAGGCGCAGAAGCAGAAGTACCTGCCCAAACTCATCAGCGGCGAACACGTCGGCGCACTGGCGATGAGCGAGCCCGGTGCGGGCAGCGACGTCATCAGCATGAAGCTCAAGGCCGAGGACAAGGGCGGCTACTTCGTGCTCAACGGCAGCAAGATGTGGATCACCAACGGCCCCGATGCCGACACGCTCGTGGTCTACGCCAAGAGCGAGCCCGAGATGGGCGCGCGCGGCGTCACCGCCTTCCTGATCGAAAAGGGCATGAAGGGCTTTTCCATCGCCCAGAAGCTCGACAAGCTCGGCATGCGCGGCAGCCACACCGGCGAGCTGGTGTTCAACAACGTCGAGGTGCCGGCCGAAAACATCCTGGGCGGGCTCAACAATGGCGCCAAGGTGCTGATGAGCGGGCTGGACTACGAGCGTGCGGTGCTCACCGGCGGCCCGCTGGGCATCATGCAATCGGTGATGGACAACGTGATTCCCTACATCCACGACCGCAAGCAGTTCGGCCAGAGCATCGGCGAGTTCCAGCTCATCCAGGGCAAGGTCGCCGACATGTACACCGTGCTGCAGGCCGGTCGCAGCTTCGCCTACACCGTGGCGAAGAACCTCGACCTGCTGGGCACCGAGCACGTGCGCCAGGTGCGCAAGGACTGCGCCTCGGTCATTCTGTGGTGCGCCGAAAAGGCCACCTGGATGGCGGGTGAGGGCGTGCAGATCTTCGGCGGCAACGGCTATATCAACGAGTACCCGCTGGGCCGCCTGTGGCGCGATGCCAAGCTGTACGAGATCGGCGCCGGCACCAGTGAGATCCGCCGCATGCTGATCGGGCGCGAGCTGTTCGCCGAAACGATGTAAGCCCGTCGTGGAGGCCGACCCGGACCGCTCGGTCAGGCCGGCGTCTTGCGCCACCGATACCATGCACCCATGACTTCCAGCATTCAAGACCTCATCGCCAACAACCGCGAGTGGGCCGCCCGCATGGTCCAGCAGCGCCCCAACTTCTTCAGCGACCTGGCCCAGCAACAGACGCCCAAGTACCTGTGGATCGGCTGTTCCGACAGCCGGGTGCCGGCCAACCAGATCACCGGCCTGGAGCCGGGCGAGGTGTTCGTGCATCGCAACGTGGCCAACGTGGTGGTGCCGTCGGACCTCAACGCGTTGTCGGTGATCCAGTTCGCGGTGGATCACCTCAAGGTGGAGCACATCATGGTGGTGGGCCACTACGGCTGCGGCGGCGTGCGCGCCGCGCTCAACGGCACCCGTGTCGGGCTCGTGGACAACTGGCTGCGCCATGTCAGCGACGTGCGCCTGCGCCACCGCAAGCGCCTGGACCATCTGGACGCCCAGGCGCAGGAAGACGCGCTGGTCGAGGTCAACGTGATCGAGCAGGTCGGCCATGTGGCCACCAGCACCGTGCTGCAGGACGCCTGGGCCCGGGGGCAGAAGGTGGCGGTGCATGGCCTGGTGTACGGGCTGGCCGACGGCCTGCTCAAGGACCTGGGCGTGTCGATGAACCGGGCCGAGACCGTGGTCGAGACCTTCCGCAATGCCCTCAAGCGCTACCCCAGGGCGGTCATCGTCCGTCCCTGACCGGCCATGCTGCTGCAGACGCTCGATTCACCGCTGGCGATTGACATCGCCCGGGCGATGATCGACGGCTTCAACCGGCACTACCGCCTGTTCCGCGCCGAGTCGGCGCGCGCGCGCCACCGCTTCGAGACGGCCGACTGGCACGGCCAGCAGCGCGCGCAGCGCGAGCGCATCGAGTTTTACGACCTGCGGGTGCGCGAGTGCGTGATGCGGCTCGAACGCGAGTTCAAGGCCGCGGCCCAGCCGATGGCGGTGTGGCAGCAGGTCAAGCTGCACTACATCGGCCTGCTGGTGGACCACCGCCAGCCCGAACTGGCCGAGACCTTCTTCAACTCGGTCACCACCAAGATCCTGCACCGCAGCTATTTCCAGAACGACTTCATCTTCGTGCGTCCGGCCATCAGCACCGAATACATCGAGCCGGAAAACCCCGCCACCGGCGCCACCTACCGGGCCTATTACCCGACGCGGGACACCCTGCTCGGTGAAATCCGCCGCCTGGTGCGCGATTTCGGCCTGCGGGTCGCCTTCGAAGATTTCGACCGCGACACCGCGTGCGTCGAGGCCGCGCTGCGCCAGCGCTTCGGAGCGGTGCCGTTGCGCGCCAATTTCCAGATCCAGGTGCTGTCCAGCCTGTTCTACCGCAACAAGGGCGCCTACGTGGTGGGCAAGCTGGTCAACGGTTTTCGGGAGCTGCCGTTTGCGCTGCCGATCCTGCACGCCGCCGATGGCCGCCTGGTCATCGATGCGCTGCTGCACGGCGAGGACGACCTGCTGATTTTGTTTTCGTTCGCGCGGGCCTATTTCATGGTCGACATGGAGGTGCCCTCGGCCTACGTGCAGTTCCTGCGCAGCCTGATGCCGCGCAAGCCCAGGGCCGAGTTCTACAACGCGCTGGGCCTGGCCAAGCAGGGCAAGACCCTGTTCTACCGCGACTTCCTGTACCACCTGCGCCACAGCACCGACGCCTTCCGCATCGCGCCCGGCATCAAGGGCATGGTGATGCTGGTGTTCGACCTGCCGAGCTTTCCGTTCGTGTTCAAGGTCATCAAGGATTTCTACCCGTCGCAGAAGGACACCACCCGCGAGCAGATCCGCGGCAAGTACCTGCTGGTCAAGCAGCACGACCGGGTGGGGCGCATGGCCGACACGCTGGAGTTTTCCGAAGTGGCGTTTCCGTTCGACCGCTTCGACCCCGCGCTGGTCGCCGAGCTGAAGCAGTTTGCGCCCAGCCAGGTCGAGATCTCCGACCGCGACGGCGACGGCCACACCGAGCTGATCCTCAAGCACCTCTACATCGAGCGGCGCATGATCCCGTTGAACATCCACCTGCAGGAGTGCTTCGACGTGCTGCGACCCGGCAGCGGCGCCAGCGACGGCGCGCTGCGCCGTGCCCAGGAGCAGATCGAGCACGCGGTCATCGAATACGGCAACGCCATCAAGGACCTGGTGGCCGCCAACATCTTCCCCGGCGACATGCTGTGGAAGAACTTCGGCATCACGCGCCACGGCAAGGTGGTGTTCTACGACTACGACGAGATCGAATACGTCACCGACTGCAACTTCCGCCGCGTGCCGGCCCCGCGCAACGAGGAAGAGGAAATGAGCGGCGAAGTCTGGTACAGCGTCGGCCCGCGCGACGTGTTCCCAGAGACCTTCGGCCCCTTCCTGCTGGGCAATCCCCGCGTGCGCGAGGTGTTCATGCGCCACCACGCCGACCTGCTGGACGCGGCATTCTGGCAGGGCCACCAGGCCCGCATCCGCCAGGGGCATGTGTACGACGTGTTTCCCTACGACCCGGACAAGCGCTTTCGCTGCCCGGCGGATGTGATGGCGCAGACCGTTGAGCTGGCATGAGCGGTATGAATTTTGTAGCTGGCCATGGCCATTCCACGCTGGGATGGGGCTGTTTTGATGGTGTTTTTTGACTTGAAAGGACCCGAAATGAGTGATTCCATCGTGATCGTCAGCGCTGCCCGCACCCCCATGGGCAGCTTCCAGAGCGACTTTGCCTCGCTGGCTGCCCACGACCTGGGTGGCGTGGCCATCAAGGCCGCGGTCGAGCGCGCCGGCATCCGGCCCGAGCAGGTGGACGAAGTGATCTTCGGCAACTGCCTGATGGCCGGCCAGGGCCAGGCGCCGGCGCGCCAGGCCGGCTTCAAGGGCGGCCTGCCCAAGAGCGCGGGCGCGGTGACGATGAGCAAGATGTGCGGTTCGGGCATGCGCGCGGCCATGTTCGCGCACGACATGCTGCTCGCCGGCAGCGCGCAGGTGGTCGTGGCCGGCGGCATGGAGAGCATGACCAACGCGCCCTACCTGCTGCAGAAAGCCCGCGGCGGCTACCGCATCGGCCACGACCGCATCTTCGACCACATGATGCTCGACGGCCTTGAAGACGCCTACGAGCCCGGCCGCTCCATGGGCACCTTCGGCGAGGATTGCGCCGCCAAATACAGTTTCACCCGCGCCGAGCAGGATGCCTTCGCCACCGCCAGCGTGCAGCGCGCCAAGGCCGCCACCGAGACCGGCGCCTTTGCCGCCGAAATCGCGCCGGTCACGGTCAAGGGCCGCGGCGGCGACACGGTGATCTCCGTGGACGAAGGTCCGGGCAAGATCAAGCTCGACAAGATCCCCGCGCTCAAGCCGGCGTTCAAGAAAGACGGCACCATCACCGCCGCGTCCAGCAGCTCGATCAACGACGGCGCCGCCGCGCTGGTCATGATGACCGCCGCCACCGCCGCCAAACTGGGGTGCAAGCCGCTGGCGCGCATCGTGAGCCACGCAGTGCATGCGCAGGAGCCCGAATGGTTCGCCACCGCGCCGGTCGGCGCCACGCGCAAGGCGCTGGACAAGGCCGGCTGGAACGTGGCCGACGTGGACCTGTGGGAGGTCAACGAGGCCTTCGCCGTGGTGCCGATGGCGCTGATGAAAGACCTGAACCTGTCGCACGAGATCGTCAACGTCAACGGCGGCGCCTGCGCGCTCGGTCACCCGATCGGTGCCAGCGGTGCGCGCATCATGGTCACGCTGATCCACGCCCTGAAGGCGCGCGGCCTCAGGAAAGGCCTGGCCACGTTGTGCATCGGCGGCGGCGAGGCCACCGCGGTGGCGCTGGAGCTGCTTTGATTTTGATAGCTGCTTGTGGCCATCACACGCTGGGATGAGGCCGTTTTGATGCTGAAAACACCCCTGGGAGCGGTTTGCAAGGGCCCGCTGGCGGCCGGAGCGCGCCGATGAGCACCGTGCTGGTCATCGGCGCCTCGCGCGGCATCGGGCTGGAGCTGGTGCGCCAGTACCTGGCGCGTGGCGATCGCGTGATCGCCACCGTGCGCGACGACGCGGCGCGTCAGCAGCTGCAGGCACTGGGTGCACAGGTGCTGCTGGTGGACGTGGCCCAGCCGGCCAGCGTCAGCGGCCTGGCCTGGCAGCTCGATGGCGAAGCGATCGACACCGCGATCTACGTTGCCGGCGTCATGAGCCGCGCCGGCGCCACCGAGCCGCCCACCCAGCCCGAGTTCGACCGCGTCATGCGCACCAACGTGCTCGGCGCGATGCAGGTGATTCCGCAGGTGGCGCCGCTGGTGGCTGCTGCCCGGCAGGGGCAGGGCGGCCGTTTTGCCTTTCTCTCCAGCGTGATGGGTCGCATCGGTGGCGTGGCGGGCGGCGACTGCTGGCTGTACCGCGTCAGCAAGGCCGCGCTCAACATGGCGGTCGCCGCCGCCCAGCCTGCCTACCCCCGGGTGACGATGGTGGCCATGCACCCGGGCTGGGTGCAGACCGACATGGGTGGCGCCAGCGCCCCCCTGACCGTGATGGAGAGCGTGCGCACGATGATCGCGACGCTCGAACACCTGACGCCGGCCGACCGTGGCCGGTTCCTGCAACACGATGGCACGCCGTATTCCAGCTGGTAGGCCGAACACAACCCCACGAGACGAAAGCACCCCATGCTGCTCACCCAAGACCAGGAAATGATCCGCGACGCCGTGCGCGCCTTTGCCCAGGACGAGCTGTGGCCCAACGCCGCGCGCTGGGACAAGGAACACCACTTTCCGAAAGACGCCCACCAGGGCCTGGCGGCGCTGGGCGCCTATGGCATCTGCGTGCCCGAAGACCTGGGCGGCGCCGGGCTGGACTACCTGACGCTGGCGCTGGTGCTGGAGGAAATCGCCGCCGGCGACGGCGGCACCAGCACCGCGATCAGCGTCACCAACTGCCCGGTCAACGCGATCCTGATGCGCTATGGCAACGAAGCGCAGCGGAAACAGTGGCTGACCCCGTTGGCCCGCGGCGAGATGCTCGGCGCCTTCTGCCTGACCGAGCCGCACGTGGGCTCGGATGCGTCGGCGCTGCGCACCACCGCCACGCGTGAGGGCGATGAATACGTCATCAACGGCGTCAAGCAGTTCATCACCAGCGGCAAGAACGGCCATGTCGCGGTGGTCATCGCCGTCACCGACAAGGGCGCTGGCAAGAAGGGCATGAGCGCCTTCCTGGTGCCCACGTCCACGCCCGGCTACACCGTGGCGCGCCTGGAGGACAAGCTCGGCCAGCACAGCAGCGACACCGCGCAGATCAACTTCGACGCCTGCCGCATCCCGGCCGAGAACCGGATTGGCGCGGAGGGCGAGGGCTACAAGATCGCCCTGTCCGCGCTGGAAGGCGGGCGCATCGGCATCGCCGCGCAAAGCGTGGGCATGGCCCGCAGCGCGCTCGACGTGGCCATTGCCTACGCCAAGGAGCGCCAGAGTTTCGGCACCGCCATCTTCAACCACCAGGCCGTGGGTTTCCGCCTGGCCGAGTGCGCCACGCGGCTGGAGGCCGCGCGCCAGCTGATCTGGCATGCCGCGAGTCTGCGCGACGCCGGCCGCCCCTGCCTGAAGGAAGCCGCCATGGCCAAGCTGTTTGCCAGCGAAACGGCAGAGGCCGTGTGCTCGGTGGCGATCCAGACCCTGGGCGGCTACGGCGTGGTCAGCGACTTCCCGGTGGAGCGCATCTACCGCGACGTGCGCGTGTGCCAGATCTACGAAGGCACGTCCGACGTGCAGAAGATCATCATCCAGCGGGGGCTGTGACGGCCCCGACATCAACCAGGAGACCCCCATGCCCATCACCAAAGGATTCCGCCAGCTCGTGGACGAGGCCAACGCCCAGATCACCACCTACTCCGTTGCGCAGGTGCGTGCGCGGCTCGACGACCCGAAGGTCCAGATCGTCGACATTCGCGACGTGCGCGAGCTGGAACGCGAGGGCACGGTGCCCGGCTGCGTGAACGCGCCGCGCGGCATGCTGGAGTTCTGGGTCGATCCGGCCTCGCCGTATTACAAGCCGGTGTTCGGTGACGAAGGCAAGGAATACATCCTGTTCTGTGGCGCGGGCTGGCGCAGCGCGCTGGCCGCCAAGGCGCTCCAGGACATGGGCATGCGCAACGTGGCCCACATCGACGGTGGCTTTGCCGAGTGGGTGAAGCAGGCCGCGCCGGTGGAGACCTACGAGGCACACCGCGCCCGCCGCCATCCAGCCAAGTGAGCGGCCCGCGGTGAGCGCGCCCGAGCCCTGCCCCTGCGGCCGCACGGACGCCAAAGGGCGCGCCGTGCCTTACGCCGCGTGCTGCGGGCGTTACCTGGATGGCGACACCCCCGTGCCCGACGCCGAGCAGCTGATGCGATCGCGCTACACCGCCTTCGTGCGGCAGCGGGGCGACTACCTGCTGGCCACCTGGCATCCGGCGCACCGCCCCGCCGGCCTGGATTTCGAACCCGGGGCGAAGTGGCTGGGTCTGGCGGTGCGCAGCCACCGCGTCACCGGGCCGGACGCTGCCGAGGTGGAGTTTGTCGCGCGCCACCGCGTGGGCGGGCGTGCCGTGCGCCTGCACGAGCGCAGCCGCTTCGTGCGTGAGCCGGTGGATGGCGTGGCCCGCTGGCTGTACCTCGACGGCGACCTCCTGGAGTGAAATCAGGGTCAAAATGACCGATTCCCAGCGCCAAATGGCCTTCAGAAGCTATGAAATTTGAAGCCATCCTGTTCGATTGCGACGGCGTGCTGGTCGACAGCGAACCCATCGTCAACGGCGTGCTCCGCGACATGCTCGAAGAAGCCGGCTGGGCGATGACGCTGGCCGAATGCATGGCCACCTTTGTCGGCAAGGCGGTGCGCGACGAGCGTGCCCTCATCGCGGCGCGCACAGGCCGGCCGGTGACCGACGACTGGATGGCCGCGTTCTACGCGCGGCGCAACCAGGCGCTGCGCGAGGGGTTGGCCGCGATCGACGGCGCGCCCGAGGCCGTGGTGGCCGCCCACGCGCGGATGGACGGGCGCATCGCCTGCGCCTCCGGGGCCGACCGCTTCAAGGTCGAGATGCAGCTGACGCAGGTCGGGCTCATGCGCTATTTCGACGGGCGCGTGTTCAGCGGCCACGAGATGCCGCGTTCCAAACCCGCGCCCGACGTGTACTTGGCCGCGGCCGCGCACCTGGGCGCCACAGGGAGGGTGTGCCTGGTGATCGAAGACACGCCCACCGGCGTCGCGGCCGGCGTCGCGGCGGGCGCCACGGTCTGGGCCCTGTGCCCCACGCCGGCGCTGGCACCCGGTCTTCAGGCGGCGGGCGCCGCACGCCTGTTCGGCCACATGGACGAACTGACCGCGCTGCTGGGCGCGCCCTGATCCGGCTTTTTCCGCCGGCAGCGACCTGCCTGTTTGCCGGGCACCGCGTCGCAAGCCGCGCCAGACAAGGCTTTGCCGCGATGTCCCCGCGCCCATGCACAAACTTGTCCACAGAAGCTGGGGATGAGGCCGGCGATGCCCGTTTTCCGTGGGTATTTCAAGCCAAAACCAGCCTCTCCCAGCACCGATCGGCCACGAGGCGCTATCAATTCAGGAGTGCCCCGCGGTGGTCAGCTGCCGGGCCGGATGTCCGGCGCCGGGGTCGTGGGCACCCCCTGCTCCAGTGCGGCCTGGTGCTGGGCCGCCAGCGCGCGCTGAAAGCCGTCGCGGGCCTGCAGCCGCTGCCAGTAGTGAGCGACCGCTTCGGGGAATTGCCCCGCCAGGCCCAGGTGCCCGGCCAGCATCAATGCGTAGCCCACGGCGATGTCGGCGGCGGTGAAACGACCGGCGCACAGCCACTCGGCGTTCTGCAACGCGGCGTCCACCGCGCGCAGCCGCGCCAGGAACCAGCGGGCGTAATCGGACGCCACTTGGGGCTGCAGCCGCTCGGGCGGCTCCATATGCGTGTAGCGCAGCACGAGCGTCTGCGGGAAGGTGAGCGTGGCGTCGCTCATGTGCAGCCAGTTCAGGTAGGCGCCGAAGGCCGGGTCGGCCACCGGCACGTCGAGCGCGCCGGGGCTGTGCCGCGCGGCCAGGTACTGGCAGATGGCGCTGGATTCGGTCATCCGCAGGTCGCCCTCGACGAACAACGGCACCGTGCCCAGCGGGTTGTCGGCCAGAAATGGGCGGGCGTGCACGCGCGGCGGAAACGGCAGCATGCGCAGGGTGTAGGGCAGGCCCAGTTCTTCAAGCAGCCACAGGGGCCGGAACGAGCGCGCGCTGACGCAGTGGTGCAGGGTGATCATGGCTGGCGTCCTTTCAGGCCGGCACCGTGTATTCCAGCACCCGCAGGCCCGGCAGCTTGCGGAAATCCTTGACGTTGCGCGTGAGCACGGCGTAACCATGGCGCATGGCGGTCGCACCGATCAGCGCATCGTGCGCGCCCATCGTCTCACCGGCCGGCAGGTGGGCCAGCAGTTGGGCGTGGACCCGGGCCGTCTCCAGATCGACAGGCAGCGCCGGCAGGGCGGCCAACAGGCTTTCCACAAACGCGGTCCGCCGGGCGCGCACGGCGGGGTCTTGCGCGCGATGCACGCCAACCAACAGCTCGGAGGCTGTGATGGCGCTGATGTAGGCCATGCCCTCGGCTTCAAAGCGGCCCAGGTCGAGGGCGGCCCTGCCCCGGTCGGCCAGGATCAGCACGTCCGTGTCGATCAGGAGGCCCATGGGTCGCCCTCGGGCTGCAGCTTGCCGACCACGGCCGTCACGTCGCTTTCGAATGCCGCCGCTTCGTCGGCGGACAGGCGGGGCAGTGAAGCCAACAGGCTGTCCAGCTTGGCAATCGGATAGCCACCCGCCGGGCTGGGCGGCGAGATGCACGCGATGACATCGCTGCCACGGGTCACGTCGAGTGTGACGCCCTGGTAACGCACCCGGTTCAGGAACTCCGAAAAATTGCGCGCCAGGGTCGTGGCGCTGATCACTTGATGAGACATGGCGTGAATCTGATTATTTGATTATCAGATTGTAGGGCTTTGTGGATAACGCTGGGAACCTCTGGCCGAACGCCAGGCCGATCACCACGCCCACCGAGCGTCTTCGTCGTTGCTGAACGCCGGCCACCGCAGCGTATCGTCTCCCGCAGCGCTCAGGCGCGCGCTGTCGTACCTCAAGCCAGCAGCACCATGCCCGCCAATCGCGCCGCGCCCTTGTCGAACGTCACCGTCTGCGAACAACCCTGCGCCGTCCCGGACTCCACCACCAGCACGTCCGCAAAGCCCACCTTTGCGCTCGGGAGCGATCGCATCCGTTGCACCGCCGCCTGGACCACCGAACGTTGCTCGAGCACAAACTGCGCCGACTCCAGCAGGTCCTGCACCGTAGCCAGAACTTCGGACTGGGTTGCCCGGTACAGCCGCTGCAGCACCCAGCAGGTCTCCACCAGCACCACCAGGCTGACAAAGCCGGGCCGGGCTGCGCTGAGCTCCTGCTCAATCAATCGCGTCGCGATGGCGGCCTGTTTGGCGTCGTCCTGCGCCAGGTAGCGCACCAGCACGTTCGTGTCCAGCCCGATCATGCCGGGCCATCGGTGCCCGGGACGGTCTCGCGGGCGGCCGCTTCCGCGGCGATCGCCTCATCCATCGCCGCCAGGCTCACTGGTTTCGAGACCCGGCCCGCGAAACGCCCCTTAAGCGATGGCGCCAGGTTGCGCAAGGGCACCACCCTGAAGCCATCCTGGTCCAGCACGAAATCGAGCTTGGCGCCCGCGTGCAGGCCCAGCGCGGTGCGGACCTCCAGCGGAATGGTGATCTGGCCTTTGCTGGTGAGGGTGGTGGTGGGCATGTTCGATCCTTACGATGAGTAAGGAACTATAAGGATCGACAACCGGTTTGGCAAGGCCCCGGCTGGGTCGACAAGGCTGTGCGCTTGACGCCGTTGGCATGCACCCTGTCTGGAGCGAGCTTGCCTCTTCCGAAATGGGAGTCTGACCCCAATTTCTCCTTGAAAGTCTAACCCTTACACCACGAGAACCTCTCACGAGTTCTTAATGGTTGACCATTTCAGTTGGAGAAAGCGCCGAAGGCTTTGACGAGGCCAATGGAGAGAGGCAGGGTCACATCCATTCCGTCACTTTTCCGTTTGAAACGCAACACTCGATCTGTGGTGTTCCCCCAAATCCAACCCACACTGATTTCTGCATAGGCGCCCCATCCAACGATTGGTGCATCGACTGCACTCTGCACGTCGATCCAAGTCGCGTCCGAGTACACCGGGTAGACGCCCTCGGATCCGTCGTACTCGGTGATCTGGTTCGTGACCGGATTCCAGACGAGGTCATGACGAGCGAGGCTCACCGCGTCCTGGCAACTGAGCTTCACGGCGCCGGTTGCGAGCTTCGTCGTGTTGAAGCCACAGTTGAAAAGTGGCCATGCGCCTGTCTGGAAGCGGGTTGCGTTCACGGCTTTTTCGGCCGAGAACGCCACCGTGCCGGTGTTTGCGCCAGAGGTGACTACCAACTTCACTGGGTACCAGCCATACTGGTCGCTGTTGGCGAGGATGATGTCGCTGTAGCGGAGCACGGCAGGTGCGGTCGCTTGGCAGACGCCGGAGACCACGGTCGAGTTCGCGCCACAGCTTGCCGTCACGTTCGTCGATGCGAGGACCGCACCAGCGTTCGTGAGGGCGACGCTGGTTGTGCCGAGCGAGATGGAGAACGTCGCCGAGCCTGACGGAAGCGTCGAGACGGTCGCGCCACCTGAGGTCAGGCGAGGCGATGTGGCGTTCGAAGTCGTCCAGCTGGCAGACGCATTGCATGAGGATGCGCCATCGGGGACGGTACAGCCAGATGCGGTGAGCGTGCCGGTTGCCGGATTCGGGGTGGGCACCGTGGTGCCACCATCTCCACCACCCCCACAAGCGACGAGCGCGGAAACTAGAAAAAGGAAAACGAACGGGGAACCGAGTCGCCTCAGCGCGCGTTCAAATCGCTGTGGGCTGTGGGCTGTGGGCTGTGGGCTGTGGGCTGTGGGCTACTGTTGGCACGGTCATGGCGCTCCCTCACGTGTGTAAACAAAGGTTTCATCGTGCTCGAAAACGGGCGCGTTGGCAATGACGGCGCGCAAAGGCGGTCGCTGGCCGATGGCCATCGAGACCGGTTCAGGCGGCCAGTTTCGCGCTGGCCAGCCGGTTCAGGCTCACACCTTGCTCGGCAGCCGCGAGTGCCAGTTCGCGATGCACCTGGGGCGGGATGCGCACGCGAAATTCGCCGCTGTAACGCTTTTCAGCCAGTGCTTCGGGCACTGGCTCGCCGTTGGCCTGCAGGTCGGCCACGACGTCGGCCACGACCTTGCGGATGCCTTTGAGCGCGCCCTCGGGTGTTGCGGCCAGCCAACTCAGCGAGGGAAATTCGGCGCACAGGCCCAGATGCTCGCCATCTTCGGGCGACCAGGTGACGCGGTAGGTGTAGTGCGGGGTGCTCATGGTTTGTCGTCCAGTTTCTCGATGGCTTGCAGGACTTGTCTGACCTGATAGGGTTTTGCCTTGCCTTTTGCGTTCTGGATGTTGACGCGCGGATCGCCGGGCCAGGGCGTCTTGAAGACGGCGTGGCTGCTGCCAGCTTGCCGAGGTTCGCCAAAACAGGCCACGCAGACCTTCTTCAAGTCGCTGAAGCGCACGTTCGCGGGCTCGCGGCGCATCTGCTCCAGAAGCTTTTCAAGGCTGGTCATCGAAGGTGCATGGTTCCATTATTGGCCCCATGTGTCAAGCCGAATTTCCTTCGGTCGCAATTAGAGAGGCGGGTCATCGAGGTGTGGCGCCCGACAGCCTGAATTCGGCCGGCGTTTGCCCCGTCCAGCCGCGGAAGGCGCGGATGAAGCTCTTTTCGTTCAGAAAGCCGGCGGCGGCAGCCACCTGCTTGATGGGACGCGCGGTGCGCAGCAGCAACTCGGTGGCGCGGGCGCGGCGCACCTCGTCTTTCAGGCCTTGCAGCGTGGCGCCCTCGTCCTTGAGCTGGCGGTGCAGGGTGCGCGGCGACACGGCCAGCAGCGCGGCCAGGGCCTCGGCGCTGTGGGTCTGCAGCGGCTGCGCGGCCAGGGCCTGGCGCACGCGTTGCACGAGCAGGCGGTCGCGCCGGTAGGGCAGCACGGTCAGCGGCAGGGCGCGCTGCAGCATCTGCGACATCGCGGCTTCGTCGCGGCGCAATGGCAGCGCCAGGTAACGGGCGTCAAAACGCAGCTCGGCTCGCGTGGCCTGGAAGCGCACGGCCGGCGCGAACAGGATCGGAAACACCTCGGCATACGGCGGCGCCGGGAACGGAAAGCGCGCCTCCTGCAGCGGGATGCGCGAATCCACGTACCAGCAGGCCAGGCCGTGGATGTTGCGCAGCACGTGCACCAGCGTGAACTCGCGCGCGGCGCCAAGGTCGGCGTGTTCGTCGATGGCGATCACGGCCTGGGTGCCTGCGCTTTCCACGCTCAGGCGGATGTCGCCCGTCAGCAGGCCGTGGTGGCGGCACCAGCGCTTGAGCGCGACGCCCAGGGTCGGCGCGCTCAGCGAGGCGCGCGCCAGCATGCCGTAACTGCCCCAGGGCAGGCGGCGGGAGAAGGCACCCAGGCCTTCATCGTCTAGTTCCTGCATGGCGGTGCCTGACAGCACTTCCATCTGGCGGGCCGTCATTCGGCCGTCGATCGCTTCCAGTTGTGCTGGCGCAATCTGTGCTGCCTGCAAGGCGAGCATCGGGTCGCGCCCGGCCCGGCGGTACGCAGCCACGATGGTGCGGGCAAAAGCCATGGGGGTGACAGCGGCCCCGAGATTCGGGACTGGCGCGGTGGAGGCCAGGGCACGTGAGGACATCCGGCAAGACTGCCACAGGGTGGCACGATTTGCAACCTCTATGACCCCCACAGGGCAATCCCTGTTCCTATGCTTGCGGCTTGGCGCCATGATGGAGCGCCACCACAAGAGGATGAAGATGCCCGTTCTGGAAAGCAAACTCAACGCCCGATCCGCCGACTTCCAGGCCAATGCCGCCGCGATGCGCGCGATGGTCGACGACTTGCGGCTGCAGCTTGAAAAAATCGCGCTGGGCGGCGGGACCACCGCCCGCGATCGCCACACCAAGCGCGGCAAGTTGCTGCCGCGCGACCGCGTGCAGATGTTGCTGGACCCCGGCACCCCGTTTCTGGAGCTGGCGCCGCTGGCCGCGCTGAACATGTACCACAACGACGCGCCGGGCGCGGGCATCGTCGCCGGCATCGGGCGCATCAGCGGCACCGACTGCATGATCGTCTGCAACGATGCCACGGTGAAGGGCGGCACCTACTACCCGATGACGGTGAAGAAGCACCTGCGCGCGCAGGAGATCGCTCAGCAGAACCGCCTGCCCTGCGTGTACCTGGTCGACTCGGGCGGCGCCAACCTGCCCAACCAGGACGACGTGTTCCCCGACCGCGACCACTTCGGCCGCATCTTCTACAACCAGGCCAACATGAGCGCGCAGGGCATCGCGCAGATCGCGGTGGTGATGGGCTCGTGCACCGCCGGCGGGGCCTACGTGCCGGCGATGTCGGATGAGACCATCATCGTCAAGAACCAGGGCACCATCTTCCTGGGCGGTCCGCCGCTGGTGAAGGCTGCGACCGGCGAGGTCGTCAGCGCCGAAGACCTGGGCGGCGGCGACGTGCACACCCGTCTGTCCGGCGTGGCCGACCACCTGGCCCAGAACGACCTGCACGCACTCGCGCTGGCCCGCCAGACCGTGAAGAACCTCAACGCGCGCAAAGTGCCGCCCATCGCCACGCACGCGCCGGTGGCGCCTCGCTATCCGGCGCAGGACCTGTACGGCGTGATCCCGACCGATGCACGAAAGCCGTTTGACGTGCGCGAGATCATCGCCCGCATCGTCGACGACAGCGATTTCGACGAGTTCAAGGCGCGATTCGGAACCACGCTGGTATGCGGCTTCTCCCGCATCGAAGGCATGCCGGTGGGCATCATCGCCAACAACGGCATCCTGTTCTCCGAGAGCGCACAGAAGGGCGCGCACTTCATCGAACTGTGCTGCCAGCGCAAGATCCCGCTGGTCTTCTTGCAGAACATCACCGGCTTCATGGTCGGGCGCAAGTACGAGAGCGAAGGCATCGCACGCCATGGCGCCAAGATGGTCACAGCGGTGGCCACGGCCAGCGTGCCCAAGTTCACCATCATCATCGGCGGCAGCTTCGGCGCCGGCAACTACGGCATGTGCGGCCGCGCCTACTCACCCCGCTTCCTGTGGATGTGGCCCAACGCGCGCATCTCGGTGATGGGCGGCGAGCAGGCGGCGAGCGTGCTGGCCACAGTCAAGCGCGATGGCATCGAGGCCAAGGGCGGGAGCTGGAGCGCCGAGGAAGAGGCGGCCTTCAAGCAGCCACTGCTGGACCAGTTTGCCCACCAGTCGCACCCGTACTACGCCAGCGCCCGACTGTGGGACGACGGCGTGATTGACCCGGCCGACACGCGCCGTGTGCTGGCACTGGGGCTGAGCGCCAGCCTGAACGCCCCGATCGGCGAGCCGAAGTTCGGCGTGTTCCGGATGTAAACCCCGGTGGCCGCCTTGGACAACATCTACATCACCCCCGAGCACGAGCTGCTGCGCGAGCAGGTCGCGCGCTTCATCGAGCGCGAGGTCGAGCCGCACGGCGCCGCCTGGGAAGCGGCTGGCATGGTGCCGCGCGACGTGTTGCGCCGCATGGGGCAGGCCGGGCTGCTGGGCCTGATGTTCGAGGAGGCCTACGGCGGCGGCGGTGCCGACGCGATGACCAACCTGGTCTTCGCCGAGGCGCTCTCCCAGTCCACCTTTGCCGGCTTCATCATCACCGTGCTGGTGCACACCGACATGGCCGGGCCGCACCTGCACCACGCGGGCAATGCCGCGCAGAAGGCCAGATACATGCCCGGTGTGACGTCGGGCGAGCTGATCACCGCGGTGGGCATCACCGAGCCGGGCGCCGGCTCCGACGTGGCGGGCATCCGCACCACGGCGCGCCGCGAGGGCGACGAATGGGTGCTCAACGGCACCAAGATGTTCATCACCAACGGCGTTCATGCCAACCTGTACTTCGTGGCGGCCAAGACCGGGCCGGGCAAGCGCGAGGTGTCGATGTTCATTGTCGAAAAAGGCACGCCCGGCTTCAGCGTGGGCCGCGCGCTCAAGAAGACCGGCTGGCTGTCGTCCGACACGGCCGAGCTGGTGTTTGACAACGTGCGCATCCCCGCCGGCAACCTGCTGGGCGAAGAGGGCAAGGGCTTCTACTCGGTGATGAAGAACTTCCAGACCGAGCGCATCGCGCTGGCGGCCATGGCCGTGGGCCACTGCACCCAGGCGATCCGTTTGACGCTGGACTACGTGCGCCAACGTCAGGCCTTTGGCGGCCCGTTGTGGAACCAGCAGACCATCCGCCAGCGACTGTCGATGCTTGACGCGAAAACCCGCGCCGCGCGCGCCTTCCTGTATCAGTGCGCCTGGCGAGTCACGCAGGGGCATGACATCGTGCAGGACGTGTCTATGCTGAAAGCGCTGACCGGGGAGCTGGTTAACGAGGTGGTGATGACCTGCCAGCAGTTCCATGGCGGCATGGGCTTCATCCGTGAAACCGCCATCGAGCGCCTGTGGCGCGACGCGCGCGTGCTGGGCATCGGCGGTGGCGCCACCGAGGTGATGCTCGAAGAAGTGGCCAAACGTTACTGAGGCAAGCAACCATCATGAGTGAATCCGTGCTCGACATCCGCCGCCCCTCGCCCCATGTGGCCGAGGTCTGGCTCAACCGCCCCGAGGTGCGCAACGCCTTCAACGACGGCGTGATCGCCGCGCTGACCGAGGCCTTCACCCGCCTGAACCAGGACACCGAGCTGCGCGTGGTGGTGCTGGCCGGCCACGGCAAGGCCTTCTGCGCCGGCGCCGACCTGAACTGGATGCGCGCGATGGCCGACTACAGCTGGGACGAGAACCGCGCCGACGCCGGCAAGCTGGCCCAGATGCTGTGGACGCTGGACCAGTGTCCGGTACCGGTCATCGGCCGGGTGCACGGCGACTGCTACGCCGGCGGCATGGGGCTGGCCTCGGTCTGCGACGTGCTGGTGGCCTCGGACAACGTCACTTTCTGCCTGTCGGAAGCGCGCCTGGGCCTGCTGCCGGCCACGATCGCACCCTACGTGGTGCGCGCCATGGGCGAGCAGGCCGCGCGGCGCTGGTTCACCACCGCCGAACGCTTCAGCGCCGCGCAGGGCCAGGCCATGGGCTTCGTGCACGAGTTGTGCGCACCCGATGAGATCGACGCGCGGGTCGCTGCGCTGGTGGCGACGCTGGTGGCCAACGGCCCGGCGGCGGTGCGTGCCTGCAAGCAGCTGGTGCGTGATGTGGCCGGTCGGCCGATCGACGCCGCGCTGCGCGACGAGACCGCGCGCCGCATCGCCGACATCCGCGCCAGCGCCGAAGGGCGCGAGGGCGTGCAGTCGTTCCTGGGCAAGCGAGCGCCGAACTGGCTGGCGGCCTGAGCGACCGGCATCATCGAAGAGCGCGCCGTGGAACCACTTTGGCATCGCATCGTGCAGGGGCTGCACAGCATCGGGATCCACCTGGACCCGGGCGCGCCGGCGGCGGTTGATGCTGGCGTGGCGCAGGCCGGCGCGCCGATGGACTTGCCTTCGCTGGTGGCGCTCGCGGCGGCACTCGGATGGGCCAGCGGCTTGCGCCTGTATGCCGTGGTGTTCCTGGTGGGTGCGGCCGGTCAGCTGGGCTGGGTCGCGTTGCCACCGGGACTGGCCGTGTTGCAGCATCCCGCCATGCTGATCGCCAGTGGCGTGATGCTGTCGGTCGAGTTCTTCGCCGACAAGATCCCGGGCGTCGACTCGTTGTGGGATCTGATGCAAAGCGTCATCCGCATCCCGGCCGGGGCCGCGTTGGCGGCTGCGGCCCTCGGGGCAGACAGTGCCACCACAACCGTCATCGCCGCGCTGCTGGGCGGCACGCTGGCGGCTTCGTCGCAGGCCGCCAAGACGACCACGCGCGCGGCCATCAACACCTCGCCCGAGCCCTTCTCCAATCTGTTGGCCAGCCTGTTCGAGGACGGGCTGGTGGTTGCCGCGTTGTGGCTGGCCGTGACCCATCCCCTGGTGTTCGGCATCGCCCTGCTGGTGGCCGTGCTCCTGATGGCGGTGCTGACCGTCATCCTGTTCAAGTTCCTGCGGGCGGCGTGGCGCCGCCTCGGAACGTTCTTTTCCGGTTCACAGAAGGCTGTCTGATGTTTCACAAAATCCTGATCGCAAACCGTGGCGAGATCGCTTGCCGTGTCGCTGCCACCGCCCGCCGCATGTCCATCCGCACCGTGGCGGTGTATTCCGATGCCGACGCCCACGCCAAGCACGTGGCCGCCTGTGACGAGTCGGTGCACATCGGCGGCAATGCGCCCAAGGACAGCTACCTGCGCTGGGAGCGCATCATCGAGGCGGCCAAGGCCACCGGGGCGCAGGCCATCCACCCCGGATACGGATTCCTGAGCGAGAACGAGGAATTTGCGCAGGCCTGCGCCGACGCCGGACTGGTGTTCATCGGCCCGCCGCCGTCGGCCATCAAGGACATGGGGCTCAAGGCCGAGTCCAAGCAGCTCATGGAACGCGCCGGCGTTCCGCTGGTGCCGGGCTACCACGGCGCAAACCAGGACACCGCGCTGCTGCAGGCCGAGGCCGACCGCATCGGCTATCCGGTACTGATCAAGGCCAGCGCCGGCGGCGGCGGCAAGGGCATGCGTGCGGTCGACAAGGCTGAGGATTTCCTGGCGGCGTTGGCGAGTTGCCAGCGCGAGGCAAGAAACAGCTTCGGTGACGAAGCGGTGCTGATCGAGAAGTATGTGCAGCGCCCGCGGCACGTCGAGATCCAGGTGTTCGGCGACACCCACGGCAACTACGTCTACCTGTTCGAGCGCGACTGCTCGGTGCAGCGCCGTCATCAGAAGGTGCTGGAAGAAGCGCCGGCACCCGGCATGAGCCCGGAGATGCGGGCCCAGATGGGTCTTGCGGCGGTGGCGGCCGCGCGCGCGGTCAACTATGTCGGCGCGGGTACGGTGGAGTTCATCGTCGAGCAGCGCGAAGACGGCACCATGAATTTTTTCTTCATGGAGATGAACACCCGGCTGCAGGTGGAACACCCGGTGACCGAAGCCATCACGGGGCAGGATCTGGTGGAGTGGCAGCTGCGCGTGGCCGCTGGCGAGCCCCTGCCGTTGATGCAGGATCAATTAAAGATTCATGGCCACGCGATCGAGGCACGCATCTGCGCCGAGAACCCCGACAACAACTTTTTGCCAGCCACCGGCACACTGCAGGTGTACCGCTTGCCGGACTGTGTCGAGTTCCTGCCGCCGCAAGTGGGCGGCGTTGGCGCCCGCGCCGGCCAGGACGTCCGGGTGGACTCGGGTGTGCGCGAGGGCGACACCATCAGCCCGTTCTACGATTCGATGATTGCCAAGCTCATCGTGCACGGCGACACCCGCGAGCAGGCGCTGGCGCGGCTGGATGTGGCCCTTGCCGAGACCCGCATCGTGGGCCTGGCCACCAACGTGCAGTTCCTTCGCCACGTGGCGGGCAGCCGCTCGTTCAGCACGGCCGACCTGGACACGGCGTTGATCCCGCGCGAGGCCTCGGTGCTGTTCAAACAGGAAAAAGTCGGTGTTCAGCTGGCCGTGGCCGCCGCGGTGGCGCAGACGCTGCTGACCGATCGTGCCGGCGAGGGGGCGGATCCGTTCAGCCGGCGCGACAGCTGGCGTTCGCACGGCGCGGCCAACCGCCGCTTCGACTTCGAGTTCAAGGGCGAGCGCCTGATCGCGCAGCTGATCAGCGGGCACGACGGCGTGCTGAACCTGGCGGTGGGCGATGCCAATGGCCCGCTGGTGTTCAAGGCGCTGGCCGGCGGGCGGATCGACCTGCTGTTCGCGGGCCAGCGCCGCACGGTGCAGACCTGGCAGCGCGGCGAAACGGTGCATGTCTTCTGCGAGTCGGGCGCGACCCAGATCGTCGAGATCGATGCGCTGGCCCACGCGGGCGATGCGGCCGTTGAAGGCGGTCGCCTGACGGCACCGATGCCGGGCAAGGTGGTGTCGTTCTCGGTCAAGGTGGGCGACAAGGTGCGCACCGGCCAGGCGCTGGCCGTGATGGATGCGATGAAGATGGAACACACCATTGCGGCACCCGCCGACGGGGTGGTGGCCGAACTGCTGTACGCGCCGGGCGACCAGGTGGCCGAGGGGGCGGAGCTGCTGAAGCTGGCCGCCGCGTGAACCCCCGGCCGGCGCGTCGGGTGTCGTTCGGGGTTCTGACGCGCGGGCGCGGTGCCAGAATGCCGACATGAAGTTGCTGGTCTGTTTTTCCGGCACCCGGCCGGACCCCTGGATCGACGGCCTGCGGGCCGCGCTGCCCGGGGCTTCGGTATCCGCCTGGACGCCGGGTGCGCCACCCGCCGATTACGCGGTGGTCTGGACGCCGCCCCAAGCCCTGCTGGATGAGCAGCCGGGGCTCAAGGCCGTGTTCAACATCGGGGCTGGTGTCGATGCGCTGATGGCGCTGCGTCTGCCGCCGTCGGCGCGGGTGGTGCGCCTGGACGATGCCGGCATGTCGGTCCAGATGGCCGAATACGTGTGCCATGCGGTGATCCGGCACTTCCGCGAATTCGATGGCTACGAGGCCGATGTGCGCCAGGGCCGCTGGACGTTTCGCAAGCCGCGCAGCCGAGCCGACTGGCCGGTCGGCGTGATGGGGCTGGGCGTGCTGGGCTCGCGCGTGGCGCGGGCGCTGCGCGTGTTCGAGTTTCCGGTCAACGGCTGGAGCCGATCGGCACACGCCATCGAGGGCGTGCGGACCTACGCCGGACCCGCGCAGTTCCATGCCTTTCTGGCCGCCAGCCGCGTGCTGGTCAACCTGCTGCCGCTGACGCCCCAGACCGCCGGCATCCTCAACCGCGACACGCTCTCGCGCCTGCTGCCCGGCGCCTGTGTCATCAACGTGGCGCGCGGGGCACATCTGGTGGACGAAGACCTGCTCGCGCTGCTCGACAGCGGTCAGGTCGCCGGCGCCACGCTCGACGTGTTCCGCACCGAGCCGCTGCCGGACGGCCATCCGTTCTGGGCCCACCCGAGGATCACGGTGACGCCCCACACCTCAGCGCGCACGTTGCGCGACGAGAGCATCGCCCAGATCGCCGGGAAAATCCGCGCCCTGGAGCGCGGCGAACCGATAACCGGTATCGTCGAGCCCGAGCGCGGCTATTGAGGCGGAACACGAATCTGCCCTTCCCCCACGGAACCCAGGCCCGCGCCAGAACACCAACCGAGAACGTAGACATGACCCTCCCCACCCGCGTCCGCATCATCGACGTCGGCCCGCGCGACGGCCTGCAGAACGAAAAACAGCCGGTGCCGTCGGACATCAAGATCGAACTGGTGCACCGCCTGCAGGCAGCCGGCCTGAAGGAAATCGAAGTCACGAGCTATGTGTCGCCCAAGTGGGTGCCGCAGATGGCCGACAACCACGCGGTCATGGCCGGCATCACGCGCGAGCCGGGCGTGCGTTATTCGGTGTTGACGCCCAACCTCAAGGGCTTCGAGGCCGCCGTGGCCGACCGCCCCGACGAGATCGTCGTGTTCGGCGCGGCCAGCGAGGCGTTCAGCCAGAAGAACATCAACTGCTCGATCGCC
>WBZP01001424.1_pt1 | contig 25851 bp, 33 predicted proteins | sample 5204301 | NCBI WGS metagenome assembly WBZP01 (sample SAMN12412401, study PRJNA552823) | activated sludge metagenome | isolation source: activated sludge from nitrification reactor of wastewater treatment plant... | place: USA: Pennsylvania | collected 2017 | reverse complement strand
CTTTCCAACCTCATCACGCAGGTTCAGAGCATTCCCATGGACCAATGCGCCCCGAGTTGTATTCGTCAAGAACACGATTGTCGAACCGCAGTGTGGTTCGCCCTTTCGGAGGCTATGCGGCAGACCGGCGCGGCGGCATGCGGGTGTTGTATCTCGTGTTGCCGCTCATTGTCGGGTCGATCGTGGCGGTGACCAGTCCTTCCCAAGCGATGGGCATTGCGATGATCGTGCTCGCGAGCGGGGCGATGGGGGTGGGAAACGGGGTCGTGTTTCAAATGGTGGCGGAAGAGTTTCCTCAACAGATCGGGATGGCCTCCGGTCTCATCGGCGCCGTCGGGAGTGTCGGCGGGTTTGCTTTCCCGGTCGTGTTGTCAGGGTTGAAGGTGATAACCGGGAGTTATGATGCGGGGCTGTGGTTTTTTGCCGGGCTCGGGGTCTGTGCCTGGGGGATGGTGTTTCTTCGGCTACGCGTTGAACCAGCCTGTTGATGTAGCGAGGGGACTTTCTTAACAGGATGCTCAAAATGCCATCCTGCAAGGCCGCAGCAAGCGAAGAGGCAAGGCGTACGTTTCGTACGTTGCGCCTCTGAGTGTGGCGAGAACGCAGCAGGGGGGCATTTTCAGTATCCTGGCAAGCTTGTTTTTCCCGTTGACAGGTGGGGGTTAAACAGGGTTATCTGTGGCCTCCTGTCAGGACGATTTTCAACCTAAAATTAATCAGTTAACTTTTCTGACCATGGCTAATCCATTCAATACGATTCAAGACGCAATCAAAGACATTCGCAAGGGCAAGTGCATCATTCTGGTCGATGACGAAGACCGCGAGAATGAAGGCGACCTGGTCATTGCCGCAGACAAAGTAACGCCCCAGGCCATCAATTTCATGGCCAAGCATGCGCGGGGCCTTATCTGTCTGGCGTTGACTCCGGAACGTTGCGAAGAATTGCAGCTTCCGCCGCAGGCGATTGAGAATACGGCGACCTTCGGCACAGCGTTTACCGTCTCCGTGGATGCCCGCAAAGGCATTACCACCGGGATCTCTGCGGCCGATCGATCGACCACGATTCAGGTGGCGCTTGACCCCAAAGCCAAGCCGGCGGATCTGGCCAGGCCCGGGCATATCTTCCCGCTCAAGGCGCAAAAAGGCGGGGTGCTGAAACGGGCGGGGCAGACGGAAGGCTCGGTCGATCTGGCGCGCCTCGCGGGGCTGCAGCCGGCGGGCGTCATCTGCGAAATCATGAATGAAGACGGCACCATGGCCCGCGTGCCGGAGCTGGCCAAATTTGCGAAACGTCACAAACTGAAGATGGTGACGATCAAGGCGCTCATTGAATACCGCATGCAACGCGAGACGTTCGTGAAGCGGGCGGCGACAGCCCGCATGCCGACGATCTTCGGCGACTTTGAGGCCGTGGCGTTCGAAAACGAAGTCGACAATGTGACGCATATCGCGCTGGTGAAGGGCAAAGTGGACGGGGGGAATCCAACTCTCGTTCGGGTGCATTCCGGCTGCCTGACCGCCGATGCGCTCGGCTCGCTCCGGTGCGATTGCCGCGATCAGCTCCATCGAGCCATGCAGATTATCGAAGCCGAAGGCCGCGGCGTGTTGCTCTATCTGAATCAAGAGGGTCGGGGTATCGGTCTGCTGAACAAGCTCAAGGCCTACGGCTTCCAGGATGAAGGCAGCGATACGGTCGAGGCGAATTTCAGACTGGGATTTAAAGCCGATCTGCGGGACTACGGGGTGGGGGCGCAGATTCTCGTCAATCTCGGCCTGCATCAGATCAAGTTGATCACCAACAATCCGCGCAAGATCGTCGGGATCGAAGGTTATGGATTGAAAGTCGTGGAGCGGGTCTCAATCGAGATCGCCCCTCGCGCGGCCAACGTGCGCTACTTGCGCACGAAGAAGAATAAGATGGGGCATCTTTTAAAAAAGGTATAGCGGCTGCTGAAAATGGCCCCCAGCTTCGTTCTCGGTTTGAAAAGATCCTCAACGTACCCCGGAGGGTACGCCTCCGGTCTTTTCTCACCTGCGGCCTTGCTGGAGACCATTTTGAGCAGCCTGATACTAATTATATGTATGAAGAGAAGGCTGTTGAGAGTCTATGAAGCTTCGTAAGGGGTCGCATGATGCGACGGGGATGCGGTTCGGCCTGGTCGTCGCGAAGTTCAATAAATTCGTTACGAGTAAGTTGCTGTCGTCCTGTTTGGACGGGCTGACGAAGCACGGTGTGAAAGATCAGGATATCGAGGTGGCGCGCGTGCCGGGCGCGTTCGAGCTTCCGCTCGTGGCGAAGACGCTGGCGAAGTCCGGGCGGTTCGACGCCGTGATTTGTCTCGGCGCCGTCATTCGGGGAGACACGCCGCACTTCGACTACATCTGCAACGAAGCCAGCCGGGGGATCGGGCAGGCGTCGTTGGAGACCGGTGTGCCGATCATCTTCGGCGTGTTGACGACGGAGACGGTGGCGCAGGCGATCGAACGGGCGGATCCGGCAAAGTTCAACCGCGGCGGCGAGGCGGCGAAGTCGGCGATTGAAATGGCGAGCGTGATCAAACAACTCAAGGCGCTGGAACCGGTGATTGCCGACGCGGCACTCCGTCCCAAGCGGACCGTACGAAAGAAAAGCCTCTAGTTATGGGATCACGCCACGAAGCGCGCGAACGGGCGCTCCAGATTTTGTTTCAGTACGATATTCACGGCAAGTCGGGCCTGTGGCTCGACGAGTTCTGGAAGCCGCTTACTGCGGATGAGGAAACGAAAGCCTTTGCCGAGCGGTTGGTGGCCGGTGTGCTGGAGAAGAAAAAAGATCTCGATGCTCTGCTGGCGAAGTATGCGACGAATTGGAAAGTGAGCCGCATGCCGATCGTGGACCGGAACATCCTGCGCGCGGGTCTCTATGAATTGATGTGGATGGATGACGTCCCGGCGAACGTGACGATGGATGAGGCGATCGAGCTGGCGAAGAGTTTCGGCGATGAGGAAGCCTCGAAGTTTGTGAACGGTGTGCTGGATAAGGTGCTGGCGACGGAGGTGCGGCTGGCTGAAAAGCGGGCGACTCCCGAGCGGGCGATATGGAAGCGCTAGCTATTCGTATGATGCGGCTGGTCAAAAAGGCCTTCGGCGAGGCCGCAGGGAGTGCGGGTTCCGAGGCGTACCTGGAAGGTACGTTGAGGGAGACGCACGACCGAGAACAAAGGCGGGGGCTTTTTTCAGCAGCCGGCAGGAGGCGTCGTGATTGAACGGTATACACGTCCCAGGATGAAAGCCATCTGGGAGCTCAAGCACAAGTACGAAATCTGGTTGGAAGTGGAGCTGCAGGCCTGCGCCGCGTTCGAGAAGGCCGGGCAGGCGCCGCGGGGCACGTCCGCAAAGATCCGCAAGAAAGCCAAGATCAACGTCGCCCGGATCGCCCAGATTGAGAAAGTCACCAAGCACGACATCATCGCGTTCCTCGAATCACTGACGGACACGGTCGGGCCGGAACACCGGTTTCTGCACATGGGCCTCACGTCGTCGGACATTGTCGATACGTCGCTCGCGGTGCAGATGACCGAAGCGCTCGACATCATTCTTGAGGGGCTCGATGGATTGATCGACATCCTCAAGCGGCAGGCGATGCGTCACAAAATGACGGTGATGGTCGGCCGATCGCACGGGATTCACGGCGAGCCGATCTCCTTCGGCTTCAAGCTCGCCATCTGGTACGAGGAAATGTGCCGGCATCGGGAGCGCCTCCGGGCTGTGCGCCAGGAAATTGCCGTCGGTAAGCTGTCCGGGGCGATGGGCACATTCGCGCATCAAGGGCCCGAGGTCGAGGAATTTGTCTGCGCTAAGATGGGCCTGCGGCCGGACCCGGTCTCGAATCAAGTGGTGCAGCGCGACCGCCATGCTTTCTATGCCACGGCGCTGGCATTGCTGGCGGCCAGTATCGAAAAGATAGCCACGGAAATTCGTCATCTGCAGCGCACCGAAGTGCTTGAAGCGGAGGAATTCTTTTCTGAAGGGCAGAAAGGCTCGTCGGCGATGCCGCACAAGCGGAACCCGATCATCTCGGAGAATCTCTGCGGGCTTGCCCGGATCGTGCGGGCGAACAGTCTGGCGGCGATGGAGAATGTGGCGCTCTGGCATGAGCGGGACATCAGCCATTCGTCGGTCGAGCGGGTTATCATGCCCGATAGCACGATCCTCATGGATTACATGCTGGCGAAAGTCACCGATCTCATCAAGGATCTCCTGGTCTATCCCGCCAACATGCAGCGGAATCTCGATCTGACCGGCGGGTTGGTCTATTCCCAGCGGCTCTTGCTCACGCTCGTCGAAAAAGGCGCGCAACGCAAGGAGTCATACGAAGCGGTGCAACGGAATGCCATGGCTTCGTGGAAAGGGGCCGGCGGGCTGCAGGGCCTGGTCGGGAACGATCCCTTTATTTCGAAACACCTCAAGAAGAGCGAGATAGCCGCCTGTTTCAATCCGAAGTACTATCTTCGCCATCTCGATCAGATCTATCGCCGGGTGTTCGGTCGCAAGGCGGGATCTGCGGCAGGAAAGCAAAACGGAAGGAGACGTCGATGATGAATCGCATGTTTGGAATCGGATTGGCCTGTGTGATGTTCGTGCTTGGTTGCGTGACCGCTTCTCCGGCGTCGGCGGCCGATCGCGAGAAGTTGCTGAGCGAACCCGGCGTCTACGGCACCTTTGCCGCGTTTCGCATCGAGACCGATTGGGGCAAGCTGGATCAGGCGACGAGGATCGCCAATCTTACCTCGTTCAGAGGGGTGGTGGAGCAGCATCGGGAGAAGCTGGCGATCGATACGTATTTGATGCGCGGTTTGTCGGATCATGCCGACTTTATGTTGCGGGTGCACGGGACGGAATTAAAGGATACCCAGCAGTTTCTGGTAGACCTGCAGAACAGCGCCTTTGGCCGGTATCTCTCCAGCGTGGTGTTGCTCAATGGCCTTACGAAGAAGCCCAACTATGTGCCGGGATTTCCCGAGCAGTTGAAAACGGATCTCAAAGGCTCCAGTGAATCGGGGCCCTATGTCATGGTGCTTCCGATCCGCAAAGATACGGAGTGGTGGTCGCTGTCTCAAGAGAAGCGCGCCGCGATGATGCAGGAACATACCGAAGCGGCGTTGCCCTATCAAAAGACGGTAAAACGGAAGCTCTATCATTCCACCGGCCTTGATGATTTCGACTTCATCACCTATTTTGAGACGGCCAAGCCGGAAGAGTTTCATGCGCTGATCCTGGCCTTGAATAAGGTGAAGGAAGCCAGGCATAACCGGCGCATGGGCAATCCGACGCTGGTGGGCACGGTCCGGTCGCTGGATCAGTTGATCGAAGTGTTGGCGCAATAGCGCATACAGAGCGGGAGAAGCTTATGACGACAGGAACGCTGCTCTACGAAGGCAAAGCCAAGAAGATTTTCACCGCCGAGCGGGCCGACGAAGTGGTGCACTACTTCAAGGATGACGCGACTGCGTTCAACGCGCAGAAGCGCGGCACGATCGTCGACAAGGGCATCATCAACAATAAGGTGTCGGAGCGGTTGTTCACGCTGCTGGAGGCGGAAGGCATCCGGACCCACTTTGTGAAGCGGCTCAGCGATCGGGAAATGCTCACGAAGAAGGTGACCATTGTTCCGGTGGAAGTGGTGGTGCGGAACATCATTGCCGGGAGTCTGGCCAAACGCCTGGGGCTCAAGGAAGGCGACCCCATTCAGCCGGCCATCGTGGAGTTCTATTATAAGGACGATGCTCTCGGCGATCCGCTCGTGAACGACGATCATTTGCGGTTGATGAATATTGCCACGCCTGCTTTGCTGAAGGATCTTCGGGATCTGGGACACAAGATCAACGCGGTGCTGAAGCCGTTCTTTGCCGAACGGCAGATGCAGCTCGTGGACTTCAAACTGGAGTTCGGCGTGTTTCACAATAAGCTGGTTCTGGCCGATGAGATTTCTCCGGACACCTGCCGCCTCTGGGATATGACGACCGGCGATTCGATGGACAAGGACCGGTTCCGGAAAGATATGGGCAAGATCGAAGAGGCGTATCAGGAAGTGCTGAAGCGGGTGTGTGGATAGGAGGCGGGCATGCCGGTTCTCTTGCTCGCGCTCCGCGCACTCGGAGTTATTGATAAGTGAGATTAGGGTATGTGCTCGGTGCATGCGCGCAGTGAGAAACGGCAAGCCCGCCTCCCTGTAGTGGAGAGGGGATAAGGTGTGAGACGCTTCGTGATGTTTGTTCGTGATAACGGCCCCATTATTTCTTTGGGGATCGGGACGACGTGCATTGTCGCCTTCGCGATCTTGACTGAGACGACGCTGCATCGCCTGGGTTTTGTGGCGCTTGCGTTGTTGGGTGTGGGCCTGATGGCGGGGATCACGTGGGCGAAGCGGCACTTGACGGAGTTGTCGAAGCCGCCGGATACAGGGGCGTGAAGGGGAGTTTGGTCAAGCGTGCAGTTTTGTGCTCGCTGCCCGCGCACCGGGGATCAATTATAAGGGGACCAATGGAAGGTGCTCGGTCAATGCGCGCAGTGAAAACAGCACGCTTGACCAAATCGGAGTAGGAAGAAGGAGAGAAGGACGGAAGGAAAGAGGAAGAGAAGAAGAGAGGGATGGAATGAAGGCGAAGATTCATGTGACGTTGAAGCAGGGAATTCTGGATCCGCAGGGGAAGGCGATTGAGCATGCGCTTGATTCGCTCGGGTTTAAGAATGCGGCGAATGTGCGGGTGGGCAAGTACATGGAAGTGGACGTGCAGGAAACGGATAAGGCCAAAGCCGACGCGCAGGTGAAACAGATGTGCGAAAAGCTGCTGGCGAATACCATCATCGAAGAATATCGCTACGAGCTGGTCTAATCATGAATGTTGGAGTCATAGTGTTCCCGGGCAGTAATTGCGATCACGATTGCCGGCACGTGTTTCGGGATGTGCTGGGGCAATCGGTGCAGATGATCTGGCATAAGGAGACGTCGCTCACGGGGATCGATGCGGTGATTCTTCCGGGCGGGTTCTCCTATGGCGATTATCTCCGCACGGGCGCGATTGCACGGTTTTCGCCGGTGATGGGCGCTGTGAAGGCGTTCGCCAAGGACGGCGGGGTGGTGATCGGGATCTGCAACGGGTTTCAGATTTTGCTTGAAGCCGGTCTGTTGCCAGGGGCGATGCTGCGGAACAAGTCGCTCCATTTTATCTGCAAGGATGTGTATGTGAAGGTGGAGAACGCGGCCACGGCCTTTACGGAGGCCTGCGAGTCAGGCCAGGTGTTGAAGATTCCCGTTGCTCATGCAGACGGCAATTATTACACCGATCCGGTCACGCTGGCGGCGATGCAGGCGAACGCGCAGATCGTCTTGCGCTATTGCACGCCGGAGGGGAAGGTCACGCCTGAAGCGAATCCCAACGGATCGCTCGACAATATCGCCGGGATCATCAATCCGGAAGGTAATGTGCTGGGGATGATGCCGCATCCGGAGCGCTGTGCCGAAGATATTTTGGGGAACCAGGACGGGAAGCTGATCTTTCAATCGGTGCTCAAAGCAATGAAGGTGAAAGTCTAAGCAGTGGTTGCGAAGAGCCGACAGTAAGTCTGACGGGTTGATTGCCAATAGAGGAACGGGTCGATGGCGCTTGTGATTACGAAAGAACTGATCGCGCAGCATAATCTTACCGACGACGAGTTCAAGAAGATCGTCGAGATTCTGGGGCGGGAGCCGAACTTGACGGAACTTGGCATGTTTTCCGTCATGTGGTCGGAACATTGCTCCTACAAGTCGTCGCGCGTGCATTTGAAGAAGCTGCCCACGACGGGGCCGCGTGTCATCCAGGGCCCCGGCGAAAACGCCGGCGTGGTAGATATCGGCGACGGGCTTTGCGTCGTGTTCAAGATGGAGTCACACAACCATCCGTCGTTCATCGAACCCTATCAGGGCGCGGCGACGGGGGTGGGCGGGATTTTGCGCGATGTGTTTACGATGGGGGCTCGGCCGATTGCCTTGCTGGATTCGTTGCGCTTTGGCGGGCTGGATACGGCGAAGAACCGCCATATTGTGAAGGGGGTCGTGGCGGGAATCGCCGGTTACGGCAATTGCATGGGCGTGCCGACGGTGGGCGGCGAAGTCGTGTTCAACGATATCTACTCGCTCAATCCGCTGGTGAATGCGTTCTGCCTCGGCATCGCACAGAAGGACAAGATCTTCCTCGGGACTGCGGCTGGCGTCGGCAATCCGGTGATCTACTTCGGGTCGAAGACAGGGCGCGACGGTATTCACGGCGCGACGATGGCCTCCGATTCCTTCGATGATCAATCGGAAAAGAAGCGGCCGACGGTACAAGTGGGTGATCCCTTCCAGGAAAAGCTCTTGCTGGAAGCCTGTCTCGAACTCATGGCGGGTGATCTCCTGGTCGGTATTCAGGACATGGGGGCGGCCGGGCTGACGAGTTCCTCCTGCGAAATGGCCTCGCGGGCCGGGAACGGCATCGATCTCGATTTGACGCACGTGCCGCGCCGTGAGCCCGGCATGACGCCTTACGAACTCATGCTGTCCGAGTCGCAAGAGCGCATGCTGATGGTGGCCAAGGCCGGCAAAGAAGAGGAGTGTATCCGGATTTGCAAGAAGTGGGATCTGGATGTGGCGGTGGTCGGCAAGGTGACGGGGAGCGGCATTCTGCGCGTGCTCGATCAGGGCCAAGTGGTCGCGGAGATTCCGGCCAAGTCGCTGGCCGACGATGGGCCGCGCTATGAGCGCCCCTTTTCGCCGCCCGGCTATCAGGATATGCTCACGAATTTGAATTACGATGCGTTGCCCGATGTGAAAGATGCGAATGCGGCTTTGCTGGCGTTGTTGGAGTCGCCGACGATCGCGAGCAAGCGATGGGTGTACGAACAGTATGACCACATGGTCCGGACGAACACGATGGTGCGCCCCGGGTCGGATGCCGCGGTCGTGCGCATTAAGGGCACGAACAAAGCGGTGGCGATGACGGTGGATTGCAACAGCCGGTACTGTCTGCTCAATCCCTATGAAGGCGCGCGGCTGGCGGTGGCGGAAGCTTCGCGGAATCTCGCCTGTTCCGGCGCCGAGCCGATCGGGCTGACGGACTGTTTGAATTTCGGCAACCCCGAACGGCCGGACATCATGTGGCAGTTCGTGATGGCGATCGAGGGCATGAAGGATGCCTGCGAACACTTCAAGATCCCGATTGTCAGCGGCAACGTGAGTTTCTATAACGAGACCAACGGACTCTCGATCTATCCCACGCCGATGCTGGGCATGGTGGGGCTCATTGAGTCCGCCGACAAGACCATGACGCAATGGTTCCGGGAGGACGGCGACGACATTATTCTGCTCGGGGCGACACGTGAAGATTTAGGCGGGTCGGAATATCTGAAAGTGCAGCATTCACGCGAACAGGGCTCTCCGCCGTACTTGAACCTGGATACAGAGCAGGCGGTGCAGGCTTGTGTGTTGCAGTTGATCCGGACAGGGCTCATTCAGTCCGCCCATGATTGTTCCGATGGAGGAGTCGCCGTGGCGCTGGCCGAATGCTGTATGTCCGGGCCGGATCAGGCACACGGCGCTGTGGTACGATTAACGCCTGGCCGTCAGAGGAATGATTCAATGCTGTTCGGTGAAAGCCAGTCACGGATTGTTGTGTCGGCGAAACCGATACAGCGGCAGGCGATTCTGGAACAGGCGCAGCGATTGGGCGTTCCCGCTGCAGTCGTCGGAGCTGTAGGGGGCGCGTCGCTGGTGATCTATCTCGGGGACGAACGGTCGACGACGAAGACCATCGATCTCCCGGTTGCGACGATTGCCGATCGCTGGGGCTTTTCGCTGGAACGGAGATTGAGCCAGGAATAAGCTGGTTCGTATGATTATGCATAAAGAACTTCCGATCATTTCGCCGGACAAGTTTCACGACGAATGCGCCGTGTTCGGCATCTTCGGCCACGAAGAAGCCGCGAATCTGACCTATCTAGGACTCTATGCTTTGCAACATCGCGGACAGGAAGCCTCGGGCATCGTGTCCGGTGACGGTGAACAGTTTTATATCCAGAAGGGGATGGGGCTGGTCGCGGATATCTATAATAAGACGACGCTGGAGAAGCTGCCGGGACGGATGGCCATCGGCCACAATCGGTATTCCACGGCCGGCGGAAACGATCTCAAAAACGTCCAGCCCTTCAACGTCAATTTTGCCTTCGGGAATCTGGCACTAGCGCACAACGGGAATCTCATCAACTCCCAGGTCTTGCGCAACGAGCTCGAAGCGTACGGCGCGATCTTTCAATCCACTTCTGATACCGAGGTGATCATTCACCTGATCGCTCATTCGCGTGCCAGCACGTTTCTGGCGCGTGTCATGGATGCCTTGAATCAGGTGCGGGGCGCCTTCTCGCTGGTGTTGATGACGGATAACGGGTTGATAGCAGTGCGCGATCCGCATGGCCTGCGGCCGCTCTGTCTGGGGCGTGTGCGCGGGAGTTGGGTGGTCGCGTCTGAAACCTGCGCGTTTGATCTTTTGGATGCCGAGTACATTCGCGAGATCGAGCCTGGTGAGCTCGTGGTGTTGAGTGACCAGGGGATCGACAGCCACCGGCCGTTTCCTAAGGTCGATCCGGCCATGTGTGTGTTCGAATATGTCTACTTTGCCAGGCCGGACAGCCGGATCTACGGTGCCAATGCGGTCTATTCGACGCGTAAAGCGTTGGGCCGTCGATTGGCGAAGGAATCCTGGGTGGAAGCGGACATCGTGATTCCCGTGCCGGATTCCGGCGTGCCTGCCGCGCTGGGCTATAGCGAAGGTGGAGGCATCCCCTTCGAGACCGGCTTGATCCGCAATCACTATGTCGGCCGCACCTTCATTGAGCCGGAACAATCCATCCGTCACTTTGGCGTGAAGGTGAAGTTGAACGCGGTGCCTGAAGTGCTGGCGGGCAAGAGGGTGGTGGTGGTCGACGATTCGCTCGTACGCGGGACGACGAGCCGGAAGATCGTGAAGATGCTGCGCAACGCCGGCGCGAAAGAGGTCCATATGCGGATCAGCTCCCCGCCGATCGTCTCGCCCTGTTTCTATGGCATCGACACGCCGACGAAGAAAGAGCTGATTGCGTCGAATCATTCGACCGAAGAAATCCGCAAATACATTACCGCTGATTCGCTGGCCTATTTAAGTCTGGACGGCATGCTGCAATCGGCGCCGGGCGTGCCTACGCAGTATTGCAATGCCTGCTTTACCGAACAGTATCCGATCGCGTTTACCCGCGCGGAAGAAATGCAGCTCGGGCTGTTTGAGCCAACGGCCGACCCGCGGAAGTTGACGTAGGCGGTCATTGTGTCACCTGTGTCTCACGGGAGGGTGCTTCGATATGCATGAACGAGGTCGGCCGAGGATCGAAGTAAACTACCCTGTCACCTTGAGCGGCGAGGGGGGCAACGGAAGCGGGACGATGACGAATCTCACCATTACCGGCGGCGAGATCGAGTCGGATATGACCGCCACAATCGGTGCTCACTTTCGCGTGCATGTCCAGCTTTCCGGCGCACGGAGCCCCATCGACATTGCCATCGCAACGGTTCGTTGGCAACGGGATCATCGGTTCGGCGTGGAGTTTGTCCGGTTCGAAGGCAACGCCAAAGCTCAACTCCAGCAAATGTTAAATCAGAGCGACGACACCCCTACCTGATCTCCTCTTCTCCTCCCTTCGCTGCTCTTTCCCGCGCCGGTGTTCGACGGTGTGCGTGGATTCTTCTCCCACGCATGGTTAATTGCTTTCCGGTATCTATCAGCCGATTACGTTCTCCTTTTCATGTTTAGCGCCACGGTTCAGTTCGTCCTGATTTCTTGACGAAAGTAGGGGAGCGCCCCGCTTTGGGGGATCTGGAAAGGGCTTGGGGTTGCCTGTAGGGTCTAGATGTTCGGCTGATCGCGCGGGACATTTGCTATGAAGTATGGTGCGATTAGGGAGAAGGCGTGATTCTCATTCTTGCTGATTCGACGGACCCCTGGGGGGTGGCACTCGCTCGTCATCTGACATTGCGCGGGGAACCCTATGTTCTTCAGGACCCTGGCCAGATGCGTGCGTCAATGATCGATCGGACAGCCGATTGGGCAAAGCGATTGACCGGAGTGTATCGGGGGGTGAGCCGTCCGTTCTGCGAGGACGTATCGGCTTCAGAGGCTTCGCTGATGCAAGAGCCGGAATCCGACTGGCTGACTGCATTGAATGCGATGTCTTGTCCCGTCGTAAATCGGCTTTCTCCAGGTGGAGTGCCGGCTTGTCCGACCGGGTCGCCTGCATGGGAGGCAATTGTGTCAGCGCACGGATTTCAGGTTCCCGCTTTCTCCGCTGCTATGAATCGCGATGAGGTCTTGGCCTGTCTTGATCTGTGGGGCAGTTCAGCCTATGTCAAGCCGGTCGGCTTTGTGCACGGTGGGATGGTATTGTCCGAAGGTGATGCGAGGGCCTATACGGGCGACCTTGCGCCAGACAGGCCGGTACTCCTGGCTCCGGTCAGCCCAGGCCATCTGGTTTCCTTGTTTGTGGTGGGGGAGCATGTCGCTGCGACCGTGGTGCGAAGCGTACTACGGAGCCGGGCTCCGGTATCGATCACTCGTCTCGGCCTGTCGCTGCTGCAGCAGTGCAGTGATCTGGTTCTGACCTTAGGGTTGGTTCATGCCGAATGTCTGCTAAGCCTGTCGGCAGACGGACAGATCACGTGTCTGGATGTTGTGGCGTCGCCCAATTATTGGACCTGTCCGCGTGAGGCGCAGCAGCAAGTGGTCAGCCGGGTGGCTGGGTATCTGACTCACGGAGAGCGATCTGCGGATGTGACGCGATTCGTGGAAGGGGTAGTGAAAAGCTCTTCAAGAGATTGGGCGACGGTTGGTATCTCGGAGGATCATTGATCCGGATTATGCGTGATAATTCGTTCTGCAGTTCGTGTGGAATGTCGGCGCTCTTCCAGACGTTGCCCCTGAAAAATTCTGCATGGTAGGATAGCTTTCATCGTTCATTCGGTTGTCCGATTGATAACGAAGGAGGCTCTCATGAAGCGATCTCTGTGGGTGCTCGGTGCCCTCTTGGTTCCGGTCCTTGCGGCACATGTGGCGCTGGCGGCGGGATTTTTCAAAGTGGGCGAGAAGGCGCCTTCGTTTACGCTGACAGCGATTACCGGCGAGACGGTGTCGCTGGATGCCTATAAGGGGAAAGTCATCGTGCTCGGGCTGTTCCATATCTGTGATCCCTGTATGATGCAGGGCTCAAATCTTCAGAAAGTATCTGAACTGACCAAAGGGAAAGATGTGGCGGTTGTCGGTGTCAATTCGTCGGGAAATTCAAAGAAAGACGTCGGCGAGTTCTTGTCTGCTTTTCCCGTGAAAGTCACCTATCCCTATTTGCTCGATCCGGGGAAAATCACCGATAAGCTTTACGGTGGCGGAAAATTTATTCCGAATGTCTATGTGATCGACCAGGCTGGAGTTATTCGGTGGCAGCGGGTAGGCAACATGGATATCGATCTTGCAGGAGCGAACGAAATAGTTGTGGAGGTTGAGAAGTTGCTGGCGGCTCCTGCAAGAATGTAAGGCGGCTTTGCGATTCACGGACTTCGCGGACCAGATGAACAAAAGGGTGATGATGCATGGATGAGATGGAAGCGGGGAAGCAGAAGTTCCTGGATGTGATCAAGGGGGTGGATGGGGCCGTACAGGTGGTGATTCCGGTCACTCCGTCGAACAGCATGTTTTTGATCTCCCTCACCAAAGGGCCGAACCGGAAATTCATCACCGTGTCTGAAGACGATATCCTGGATCTTCCCAATGACGCCGGCATTCTCACCAAGGTCACGAAAGTCGTAAAGGATGCCGTGGCCGCGCTGTGAGCCTTCGTGCCGTCTGAGATCGGCGAGGCTCCATCGGTTCATATCTATGAAAAACATTCTGCCCGGTATCTGGCAATGGTCCTGGTTCTCTGACGAGAAGCAGATTGATTTCAACGGGCTCTTCTTGACCGTGGGTGAGCATAAGATTCTCGTGGACCCTCCGCCGATGACCGGCGATGCGAGCGCGGTGGTGCTGCGCAACGGTCCTATCGATTACATTATCGTGACGAATCGGGACCATGTCCGTGAAGCGAAACGCTATCAGGACGAGTTCCGCTGTCAGCTGCATGTGCCGGAGCTGGACGCGCCACAGATGGATCTCAAGCCGACCAAAACGTTCAAGGACGGAGAATTGCTGGTCGGCGGGATCTGGGTGGTTCAGCTCAAAGATCAGAAGTCCCCCGGAGAGTCCGCCCTCTTCATTCAGCAGCGGAAGGGCGTCTTGATCCTCGGCGATGCCTTGATCGGGAAGCCGGCCGGCGCCCTGTCCATGCTGCCGGCGGAAAAGTATGCGGACCGGGAGAAGGCCAGAGAGGGATTACTGCGGTTGCTGAAGTATCAGTTCGATTCAGTGTTGGTCGGGGACGGTGCATCCATCTTGACCGGCGCGAAGCCCATTCTGGAGCAGGCGCTGCAGTAGCGGAAGTAGCTATGCCATTACGAAACGGGCTGTCCGAAGAACTGAACCGCCAGGGGAACGAGCATTTCGCGCGTGGCCTCTACACGGAAGCGTACACCTGCTACGCCAAGGCGCTGGAATGCGACCGGATGACCGGGGATCAGCGCGCGATGGCCGCGACACTCGGGAATCTCGGAAATATCTGCGCGGTGAGCGGCCGGCGGGACTCGGCGCAGACGTACTATCAGGAAGTGCTGGAACTGCAAAAGATTCTCGGTGACGAGAAGGGGATCGGGACGACGCTGGGGAATCTGGGCAACCTGCGCGCCGACGCCGGGGAATGGGATCGTGCCCGTGCCTACTATCTCGAATCGCTGGATCTCCTGACGAAGACACATGACGAAGCGGCCAAGGCGGTGCTGCTGTCGGATCTCGGTCTGGTGGCGCGCGAGATCGGCCAATACGATCAGGCGATTCAATACTACGAACATTCGCTGGTGCTGATGCGGCGCCTGGGCAATCAGGGCGGCGTGGCCGATGCCTGGCGGATGATCGGTCGGACCTTTCTGATGCAAGAACGGTATGACGATGCGATTGCCTGTTGCCAAACCAGCCAGTCCATCGCCGAACGGTCGCGCGATGAACTGCGGACCGGCGGGGCGCGATACGTGTTGGCCCAGTGTTATGAAGCGATCGGCCGTCTACAGGATGCGGCTGATCTCCTCGAACTCGTCGTGCTCATGGATCGCAAATATCAGCTGCCCAAGCTCGAAGAAAATACCAAGCGTCTTATGGGGCTCCGCGCCCGGCTAGCGGAGACCGATTCCACTCCTCCCTATCGAGAGTCGCATGCATGAGTGATCCGACCGTTTCCGCCTGGCCGCAGCTCCGTATGGCGCTGATGCGGGCCTTCCCGCAACTCTATGAATTGGAACCGGGGGGAGCCCTGGCGATGGACCTCGGGTCCGACGGCTGGTTGCTGGAGGTCAAGCCGGAAGGCACCGTGCTCTGTCAGTACGGGATCGCGATGGACGATGTGATGGCGTTGATGTCGGATGGAACGCCGGAAGATCTCGGCACAGATGAAGTGGCGAAGCAGGCAAAGTATTTTATTCAGCCGGCGGTCGGGAAATACCGCGCACTGCTGTTGCAGTCCGGATTTGCGGAAGAGACCGAGATGAACGAAGAGTTTGTTGCGGCGACGTTTGCGCGCCCGGTCGATGTTACCAATCCTTCCAAGGTACAGGATCTCATGCGCTGGTGCCTGCGGCAGATCGGCGGGGCCGCGTGAATCGTCGCATCACCACATTTGAGGAGTTTCGCGACGCGGTATCGGCCTACCGGCTGCCGCGTATTCTCCTCATGGCGCTGGAGTTGGATCTCTTTACGAAGATCGGCACGCGCCGCTGGACGATCCCTCAGTTGGCGAAGGCCGTGGCTATGAGCGAGCGGGGACTCTCGATCCTCTGCCGCAATCTTGCCATGTCCGGTCTCCTTACGAAAACAGGTCTGGTCTATCGAAATAGCCGGCTGGCGGCGACGGCGTTGAATGCCCGGCATGCAGCCTATCGCAAAGACTATCTCGACCTCATGGCGAGTCATTGGCAGGATTGGGCGCGCCTGGGCGAGTCAGTGCGAACGGGGCGTCCGCTGGATGAAGATGTGCCGGAAGAACCGGGGTATCGTCGGCGATTCACGTGGGCGATGCATTATCGGACGCTAGAGACGGCTCCGAAGATTGCCGGGCAGGTGGATCTCCACGGAGCCAAGACGTTGCTCGATCTCGGCGGAGGACCGGGCACCTATGCCATGGCCTTTCTGTCCAAACACCCGCGGTTACGTGCCGCCGTCGGCGACCGTCCGGAAGCCTTGGAAGTGGCCAGAGAAATTGCCGCGACGCATAAGGCCGAGTCACGGCTTAGCTATGTGCCGGTCGACTTCACGAAGGAAGCGATCTCCGGCACCTACGATGTCATCTGGTACTCCAACGTGCTGCACATCTATTCACCGGCGACGAATCGCGCCATCTTTCGGCGCGCGCTTGCAGCCTTGAATCCCGGCGGGCGTCTGCTGATTCAAGATGCGTTTCTGCACGATCGCGAAGGTCTACAGCCCGCCGAAGCGAGCCTCTTTGCCGTCTCGATGCTGCTCTTCACGGAAGAGGGCAATACCTATTCGGCGAAAGAGACGAGCGTCTGGCTGAAGGAGGCCGGATTTGCGAAGACTAAGGTGTTGCGGATGAAGCCGGGAACGGAGGATTGGGAGGACGGGATCCTGGAGGCGGTGGCGTCTGCGGCACGTCCAAGAACGCGCGCCCGCCGAACGCAATCACGAGAAAGTTCAAAATCCCGCTGAACCCGTTGGCCGTCAGCGACGCGATGGTCGGCTGGTCTTTCGTAATCAACTGCACGATCGTCGACAAGTCCAGGGCCAATCCCACGGTTCCATAGATCACACTCGCCATAAGCGCCCATCGATACCCCAGGCGCACTGCAACCAGCAGGAACAGCGGCAGGCCGATGAGAAAGCCGACGAGGAAACGGCCTGGCTCTGCCTGGTCCGGCTGCCCCACAAGAAACAAAGTCGCCATGCCGACGGCGGTCAAGCCGATCAAGCTGATCATCAGTCCCCATGGTTTCGTCATTTCTGCACTATAGCCGGTTCAGTCGGCGGCAACAACGGCGCCTTGATGAGAGAAATTTCCGGGTGGTAGCCTGCTCGCATCATGAGAGAGCCGTCGCCAGTCAGCCAGTTCGATCCTCAGCAGCCCACCCTGCTTATTTACGATGCAAATTGCCGGCTCTGTGTCGCAGCCAAAGAGGGGCTCGGCCGGGCTGGAATGGGTGAAGCCGGGTCAGGGGTTCGGATGATTCCGTATGAGAGTGAAGAAGCAGTGCGCGCGCTGGGGGAGCAGTATCAGCCGGGTCCTCCATCCATGGCCTATCTCATCAGCCCTGCAGGCAGGGTGCGGCAAGGAGTCGACGCGTTCCTCCCGCTGATTCACGGCCTGCCGGGTGGGACGTTCCTCCGATGGGTATTGAAATGGTCACTTATGCGAAGACTGGCTGAGCGGATCTATCGTTGGATCGCCCGACATCGCTATCGCCTGTTTGGCGCAGTAAATCCTCACGCATGAGCGTCGCCAGTTCTCGGCTTCTTCGGCCCATTCCCCCCCCTCTTTCGAGGGGAATCCTCCCACAGTGGGGAATATACGCGGCGGGTTCGACGCAGGCAGAATGACCCCAACATCACGGAGGGGCCATGCCAATCATTTCTTGGATCAGCCGTCTTCTACAGTCAATAACCGGTGCCATGTCTCCCAAGCTTCCAGTGAAGAAGCTCCACTCGTCCAGCCGTCTGCGTCATTCCATAAAAAGCCTGGCCTGGGTTCTTGTCGGTATCCTGCTCGGCCCGTCGCTGGCGTGGGCCGAGGTGGCTCCAGTCAAAGCGGGGATTGTCGCGGCCGGGTTCGGCTATCAGGTCGGGGACGTCTCGACGATCACCGTGAAGATCTACGACCCGCAGAGCGGCGACGTGCTTTCAGATGACACCTATGAGTTGAATGTGAAAGAAGAGCACGCAACGAACGGACCGCAGTCGCAAGCTCGAATCTTTGCAGGCGGGGTCGGCCCTGGCGCGACGGACCTCTCCAATTTCGTGCTGCGTGTCTATGACGCGACGACCGGAAAGTTTCAATGGGAAGGAAACCTGAATCTGACGCCCCGTGATGCAGAGAGTACGGGGCAGCTGGTCTCGACCCTGGTGCCGAGGCGCGCGACAGTGACCAGAGTCCGCGAGATGTCGGCTGCGTCTCCTCGACCGTCTTTTTTACTCCGCGCGCTCGATCCTGAAACAGGCGGACTGGTCTGGGAAGACGAGTTTTCAACGGATGGAAACAACCGCGCCAGGATGGAACGTATCGCCGATCGACGTGTGAGCGAGGATCGTGAGCAGCCGGAACTCAGCCGCTCGTTTGATTTCAGGATCCGGATGTCCGAGGACGAAGGGCGCCACATCCTCTGGGAAGATCAATTTGCTCAGACGGAAGCCGAAGATGTCGCTGAATCAGAAACGGTGGAGGAGAAGGCGCTGCAGTTGCCGACCTGGTCCGGCCAAGCAGGACGATCACTACGGGAAGAGTGGGTCTAGCGACTCGTGACGGCTAGCTCCGCTTTTGCAGGAACGTATCCAGCCACTGTTGGTGAAACTGATCATAAGAGAGAAAGAGTTTTTCCTGCAGGGCGGTTGCCACGGTGGCTTTTCCCTTAAAGGCATCCAGGAGATCGACGACGCGGCTCATGCCGAATCGTTCGATCATATAATGCGTCGCGGAATTGGCCTCGAGGTAGGCGAGGGTCGCCACGTCGTTCGGCATCTGTCCCCATCCCCCCTCCAAGTAGCGCAAGTGCAGAACTGAGCCGCCGTTCGGCATGGCCTGATCGAGGTCCGGCCATGAACTGCCGGCCAACTGCATGGCAAGACCTTCATTGAGCCACACCGGCAGCGAACCGATCTGACCCTCTAACCGGTCGTGCAACAAGGCATGCACATACTCATGTCGCAGGACATTGGCAAGCCACTTCATGTCGGTGGTGGCGCCTTGTGTCGGGATTTGGATGCGGCCAAGTGTCGGATCGTAGAGGCCGTCGGCCCAGGCCGGGCTGCTGGTGGCCGTTTGAAAGGTGTCTTTGGTGTGCAGGACTACCACGATCGGTTTGGCGGGGAAATGGCCGAATCGTTGACCGATTTCGCGATAGGCCTCCTCTAAAACTTCCAGTACCACCGTCCAGGTGCCTTGATCTTCCGCTCCGTCGTATTTCACCAGGAAATGAGCGCTGCTTCGAGCATTCATGCGGGATTCCGCCGCGCCGGTATGGCGGACTTTCTCCGTGACGGTTGCGAGGTAGGACTGGACACGAGGATCTTTGCCGGCCCGGTCCGTCGCCTGCGCCAGGTGCTGAGCGGCTTCACTCAGCCGGTCTTGTTCGTAGAGCAGATCGGCCATGGCGAGGTGCGGAAAGGGTTCGTTGGGAGCGAGTGTCATCAAACCGGTCAGGAAGTCCTGATTGAGGGCCGGATCGCGCAGTTCCCAATAGGCGTGGGCCAGGTTCAGTTGGATGATCGGATTGCTGTTGTCGAGTGCGGCGGCTTTTTTGAAGGCTTTGACGGACACCTTGGTGCCGTCGATTCGTTCCTGTTCCAGCCCGAGATTGTTCCAGAGAATTGCGACATAGGGCTTTGCCTTGGCATCGGCGAGGACTGCCGGGGCCAGGTTCGACAGTTGCCGCTCGGCAATAGGGAGCTGCTTTTTTTCAATTTCGTCGCGAATGGCTTCCAGAAGCTGACTGAAATCGGTTTCTGGAACGATGGTGGGATCAATCCCGCGAACCTGTTTAATCTCTTCGTCGGTCGGAGGCGGCTCAGCCTGCAATCCAGCCGTCCGGGGTTCTGTTGACTCGCCGACGGCTTGGGTTGAGGGCTGCTGATCCGGTGCTGTGACCCACAGGGCTTTGAAATACAGCTGATAGGCCAGAAAGATGATCAGGCCTACGGCCAGAGGAATGAGGACATGTTGGATGTTGCGGCGATACATAGTGGTTAGGGTGGCTCAGTGTAACACCTGAGAAGGAGCGGGCCAAGAAATCACCATATAACTGACGACCGGTCAGCGCGATGCTGGCGAGCAATCGGTGATCGCCGGAGGACTTCATTGAGTGACTTGCGGCGGTATGCTACGATCCCGTCCAGTTATGGAGCCTCCCGCCGAGTCCAGCTTGCCTGCGACGTTTCACGAGTGGCTCGATCGCCTTGCGCGGCCGATTGAGTTTGCGACGAAGGACGATTGCGCCCACGCCGGGGCGGTGAAGAATCTCAGCAGCTTTGTGTCGAGTCAGGTCCAGTCCGCCCTCGCTCAGGAATGGATTCCCCCTGCTATTGAGTCGCGTCTGCGTTCGCTCCGCGAACTCTTCATCGATTTCCAGCAGGCCCTCCCGATCGACGAACAACAGCGGCGGTTGCAAGCGGCCTGCGCCATTCTCGGGCGACTTCGCGAAGCAACTCCTGAGCCGTTGCCTAATCGCGAGGATCAGATCGACGATGCGGCCTCATCTGCGGGATCGACGCGAGGTGATGTCTGGAATCTTCCAGTCCAGTTCGTGAAAGGGGTCGGGCCCAAGCGCACGGCCCTGTTGCAACGGCTCGGAGTGGCGACAGTAGAGGATGCCTTGTGGACGATTCCCTGGCGTTACGAAGATCGATCAGTCATGACACCCATCGGCAATCTCGTGCCGGGCATGGTCACGTCGATCTGCGGCACGATCGCGAAATGCGAAGCGAAGCGTACAAGGAATCGCCGCCTGTCCGTGCTGGAGGTCGGTGTCGAGGATGAGACCGGGAAGATGCAGGTGGTGTTCTTCAATCAGGCCTACCTTGAGGACGTCTTGGCGGTCGGGAAAGTCGTCATGATGAGCGGTCGCATCATCTCTGGAAAGCAAGGATGGATGGTTCCGCGCATGGACGTGGCGCAGTATGAAGTGGTGGGCGAGGCCGCGGAGTCGGCGCTGCATGTGGGCCGGATTGTGCCGATCTATCATGAGACGAAGGGCTGGACTTCCCGGCAGTCGCGTGTGCTGGTGAAGGGATTGCTGGATGAGTATGCCCGGGAATTGCGCGACCATCTGCCGGTGACCCTGCGAGCCCGCCAACGTCTGATTCCGATTCAAGAGGCCATTCAAGATGTGCACTTCCCCAAAGCGGAGGCAGATGCCCGACTGGTAGAGCAGGGCAAGACTCCGGCGCATCGCCGTCTCGCGTTTGAAGAGTTGTTTCTGCTGCAGATGGCTTTGGCCACCAGGCAACGGTCAGTGCAGGAGCAGCCGAAGGGGCTCAAGTTCAATCCGCGGGCGCCGATCGTCGATAAGCTGAGCCGCTTGCTGCCGTTCCGCTTGACGGCAGCGCAGGATCAAGTCATTCGCGAGATTTATCGCGACATGATTTCGCCCAAACCGATGAACCGGCTGGTGCAGGGCGATGTCGGGTCCGGGAAGACTGTAGTGGGGCTCCATGCCATCGTCATGGCCTGCGGCTCCGGTTACCAGGCCGCGCTCATGGCGCCGACGGAAATTCTGGCCGAGCAGCACTATCGCAATCTCAAAGGCACATTGGAGGCGCTGGGGTTGAGTGTGGCGTTGCTACGCGGGAGCGATAAGGCGGCCGTCAAGAAGGTGCAGGCGGCGCAGCTCGCTTCGGGAGAGGTGCAGGTGGCGATCGGGACCCATGCCTTGATCCAGAAGGGTGTGGTCTTCAAGAATCTCGGGCTCGCGGTCGTGGATGAACAGCACAAGTTCGGCGTGATGCAGCGGAAGAATCTGATCGACAAAGGGTACAAGCCGGATGTGCTCGTGCTCACGGCGACGCCGATTCCGCGCACGCTGGCGATGACGGTGTATGGCGATCTGGATGTGTCCGTCATCAACATGCTGCCGCCCGGGCGCCGACCGGTTCGGACCTTCCTCTTCGGCGATGCCCAACGACGCCGGGCCTATCAAATCCTCAAAGATGAATTGCGGAACAAACGGCAGGCCTATGTCGTCTATCCGTTAGTCGAGGAATCAGAGAAGACGGATTTGCAGGCGGCGATTCAAGGGGCCGAGCTGCTACAGAACGGCGAGTTCGCCGAGTTCAAAGTCGGGTTGTTGCACGGGCGAATGAAATCTGCGGAGAAGGAAACGGTGATGGCCGACTTCAAGGCCGGCAAGGTCCAGTTGCTCGTCGCCACCACGGTCATCGAAGTCGGTGTTGATGTGCCGAATGCGACGATTATGATGATCGAGCATGCCGAGAGGTTCGGCCTGGCGCAACTGCACCAACTGCGCGGTCGAGTCGGGCGGGGAGCGGAACAGTCCTATTGTCTGCTCATGGCGGCCGGACTAGGGCGGAATCGTCCGACGCTGGGACGGCATCCGCTCGGCGGAGACGAGCCGCAGTCCAACGCGCGGGAGCGGCTGGATGCCCTGGTGCAGTCAAACGATGGTTTCGTGATTGCGGAGGAAGATTTACGCATCAGAGGACCCGGGGAGTTCTTCGGGTTTCGCCAGTGGGGTATGCCGGAGTTTCGCGTGGCCAACATCGTGCGTGACGGTGATTTGTTACAGCAGGCCAGGCTGGAAGCATTCTCGCTGCTCAAGCAGGATCCGCAGTTAAGCGCGCCGGGGCATCAAGGTTTGAAAGAAGCGATGTTGAGGAAGTGGGAGCAGAAGTTGGAGTTGGGGTCGATCAGCTAAGGAGAGGCATGGGATTATTGCAGCGGTTGAAAGACGATTTCCGGTCAGGTCTTGCGACCTTGCGATTGGGTACGGCGCATGTCGCCGGCCGTGCGCTGGAAGAGACGGAACTACTCCGGATGCGGCTGGATGTCCGGAAAATCGATCAGGAATTGTCTGATCTCTATAAAGACATCGGTGAACGGGCCGTTGAAATGAAAGAACGGGGCGAGACGGCCGAACGGGTGACGTACGACGAAGAAATCGGCCGTGTGGTCCGCGAGATTCAGCAGTTGAAGGATGCCCGGAAGAAACTCGAAGCCGAGATGGACGAGATCCGGAACGAGCAATGAGCGCATCGTCTGTTCCTCCGCGCCGGCTTGCCGGTATCGATATCGGCACACTCACCTGTCGGCTCCTCATCGCCGATCTCTCACCGAACATCCCTCTCAAAGAGCTGCGATCCGAGCGGCGCATACTTCGCCTCGGCGAGGGCGTCGATCAGAATAAGCGCTTGAGCCAGGCGGCGATGGATCGGGTGATTCAGTGCTTGCGGGAGTGGAAGGCCGTCATCGAGACCTATCGAGTCGATGGCTGTACTGCCGTCGCGACCAGCGCCGTCCGGGATGCCGCCAATCGCGCCGAGTTTCTGGATCGCGTGAAGCGCGAAGCCGGACTCGATGTCGAAGTCATCACCGGCGACGAAGAGGCCCGGCGCACGTTACTCGGCATTCGCTCCGGCCTGCCGCCTGGCGTCACCGATATGCTGGCACTGGACATCGGCGGTGGCAGCACGGAATTCATTCTGGACCGGCCAGGCCTGCAACCGGTTGTCCGGTCCATCGATATCGGCGTCGTGCGTCTGTGCGAACGGTTGCTCCATCATGATCCTCCGACGAGCGAGGAAGTTGGGCAGGCGCGGGAATGGATTGCGCGGGAAACCAGGGCGGCCGTTACGGAGATGAACGGTTATGAAACGGCGACCTTCGTCGGGACCGCCGGAACGATCACCGCTCTCGCCGCCATGGCGCAGAAACTTCCCGGCTATGAACCGGCCCGCATCCATAACTATCGGCTAACACTCGCCACGGTGCAGGAGCTCGAACAGACGCTACTTGCTCGCAAAAAAGCCGATCGCGTCGGTTTGCCTGGCCTGGAAATGAACCGCGAAGAAGTCATCGCCGCCGGCGCGATCATCATTCGCACAGTGATGGAGAGCTTGGGAATGTCGAGCGTGCTGGTGAGCGATTTGGGATTGAGGGAGGGAGTGCTGATTGATTTCGTGATGCGAGGATGATGAGTATACAGACTTGGGTTTGTGGTAACGATTGGGACGTTGAATTGTAGCTTAGAGGTTGATATGCCGCTTTGTCGTCTGTGCCATCTTGATCGAGACCTGCGGAATTCGCACATCGTACCTGAATTTCTCTACGATGACCTCTACAACGCGAAGGGTCATCTCATGGCCATCAATGGGCTTGGTAATCGTGGTTGGAAAGCCCTTCAGAAGGGAGCTCGAGAATATCTTTTCTGTGAAGAATGCGAGCAGCATTTTAACGAATATTGCGAGAAGCCATTTCTAGCGCAGTGGGTCGAGGCCGCGCCCTTGCCGAACCCTTGGAATGTCGAAGATGTTCACTAGGCACATTTCGACTATGCTTCTTTCAAGCTCTTTCACTTGAGTGTCTTCTTCCGTGCAAGCATAAGCTCATTGCCAACATTTGCCGAAGTATCCCTTGGCCCACATGAAGAGAAACTTCGAAAACTTCTTCTCTCTCGAACCCCCGGGGTGGGCTGCTGCCAGTTTAGTTGACACCACCCTACGCTAATTCTGCCTGTCGTTCGAACTCCATCGGACTGAGATACCCCAACGTCGAGTGCCGCCGCGTGGGATTGTAAAAACGCTCGATGTAATCGAACACGTCCGCTTTGGCCTGGGCTCGCGTGCGGTATGTCTTGTTCGCCGTCCGTTCGGTCTTGAGCGAGGAGAAGAAGCTCTCCATCGCGGCATTGTCCCAGCAGTTGCCGGCTCGGCTCATGCTACAGGTCACGCCGTGGTCGGCCAGGAGCCGCTGGAAGGGCTCACTGGTGTATTGGCTCCCTCGATCGGAGTGATGCAGGACGGCCTCCGGCTTGCCGCGGCGCCAGATCGCCATGACGAGGGCATCCGTGACCAGTTGCGTAGTCATCGTCGCCTGCATGGACCAGCCGACCACCCGGCGTGAGAAGAGATCCACCACCGCCGCGACGTACAGCCAGCCTTCGGCGGTCCAGAGGTAGGTGAAGTCGGCGACCCATTTGCGGTTGGCCGACGCGGCCGTGAAGGTCCGGTCGAGCACATTCGGCGCGACGGCGTTCGTCGATCGGACACCAGTATCTAATGGCATCTGCCGCCGTCTGGGGCGGGCGCGCAACGCCGCCTGTCGCATGAGCCGCTCAATCCGATGTCGGCCGCAGGAGACCCCGTCGGCCAGGAGATCGTGCCAAACACGCCGGGCTCCATAGGTCCGGTCACTGGCCAGAAAGCTGGCTCGCACCCTCGTCAGCAGCTGATCGTTGGCCCTCGCCCGCGCACTCGGCGATCGGGTTCGCCAGGCATAGAAGCCGGCCCGCGAGACCCCGAGCGCCTCGCATAACCATTCCGTCGGCCAGATTCCTCGGTGTGTCGCGATAAAGGCGAACGTCACAGCGCCTCTTTCGCGAAGTAGGCCGCGGCTTTTTTTAAAATATCGCGCTCCGCCTTTAACTTGAGGACTTCACGACGGAGCCGGGCGAGTTCCGCCTGCTCAGGCTTCATCTGCCCCTGGCCCGGAAAGGCCTGCACCGCGTCGGCGGCAGACTCCTGCACCCATCGGCGCAATACCGTCCCATGCACGCCCAAATCCCGCGCGGCTTGCACCACCGTCACCCCGCGTTCCTGGATTAACTTCACCGCCTCAATTTTGAACTCTCGCGTAAACTTCCGTCGCTCCATGACCTACCTCCGGGTTCCTTCATACACCTAACTCGGTGTCTTTGAAACCGGCAGCAGCCCAATAGTAACCTTCCACCCGAAAACTACACCGTTG
>WBZP01000418.1_pt2 | contig 25861 bp, 18 predicted proteins | sample 5204301 | NCBI WGS metagenome assembly WBZP01 (sample SAMN12412401, study PRJNA552823) | activated sludge metagenome | isolation source: activated sludge from nitrification reactor of wastewater treatment plant... | place: USA: Pennsylvania | collected 2017 | reverse complement strand
GCAACTCCGCCGCCTCCGCCACCGCCTCCTCCTCCGGGAATGTGCTTTTCGGAGGCTCTCAAGGCTCCGATGGGCGCTTGCGTCGATGACGGCTCCTGGAAGGCTCGCGCTGAAGCCGTCTGCAAGGCCAAGGGCGCTTCCGTCAGGAGCCTTGGCTTCGGTACTCCTTGCCGCACCGGCCACCTCGACGTCAAGGTCGAGTGCTGTGGCGCAACTCCGCCTCCGCCTCCGCCTCCGCCGCCTCCTCCGCCTCCGCCGCCTCCTCCTCCGGTTCGTTGTGAGTGGAGTCCAGTCCCCGGTGCCGGAGTATGTCGCCTGCCCGACGTGTGGAAGCGCGAGGCCGTCACGCTCTGCTCGACCAAGATGCGGACGCTGCGTGATCTCAAGCTAGACAGGCCCTGCGCAATGGGTGGATTCGGCTCTGCCCAGGCAGAGTGCTGCGACTCAGTCATGCCGCCGCCGCCTCCTCCTCCTTCCACCTGCGTGAGCAGCATCCTCGGTGATGGCATGTCGTGCCAATCAGAAGTTGCCCTGAAAGCCGAGGCCGACAAGCTCTGCACCTCGCGTGGCCTAAAGCTCACCGCATTTGGTGGCTACGATCCATGCGGAGCCCTGAGCCAGTTCCGTCACGCCAAGTTCACCTGCTGCAAGTAAACGGCTCGTTGGCTCGGCGCCCCCTCGAAACCGCCGCCCCGGTTCGAGGCTCCTCTCCTTCTCGGTGGGCGCCGAGCTGACGGGGTTTGTCCCCGCCCTCCCCTGGTTCGCATCTCATTCTCCCCTGCGCCATCTCCGGTGGTCGATCCAAGTCGTAACGACCGCCCCTGCTTACAACTCTATGGGATTGCCCAAGGCTCGTCGCTGCTTATGTAGCAGATATATTCACAATTTAAATGTATTTTAAAACACCTTTTGTTTATATGTAAAATTAAAGGGTCATCCGCCAAAACTGGCGGCTCGGCGATGACTCTTCAGACGAAGAACACTGCCTTGAACCAGACCATTAACTCTTCAGGGGAGCGCTCATGAATCGTTCTAAATATCGGTGGTTGATTAACCCTTTGTTTTTGCTTGTAACCGCCACTTGTGGCGATAACAGCATCAGCGGCAGCACCTGCTTGTCAGGTCTAGACAGCGATAGTGATGGCCTTACCGACGATGTCGAGTGTAGCCTCGGCACCGATCCCAATAACGGCGACTCCGACGGCGATGGTGTGCTCGATGGCCAGGAGGTTGCCGCCGGGGCCAATCCGAATTCGTCCGATTCCGACGGCGATGGCGTTCCCGATAGCGTCGAGTTTGCCTATCCCAAGGCCTGCATCGCTGCCGATAACTTCTCACAGCGTCGACCGGCACCGGTCTGCACCAGCAATGCCGATTGCATGGCTGGAGAGACCTGCAAGGGACTCGACCCGGCCAAGTCGGACAGCGATGGCGATGGCGTCCCTGATGGCCAAGAGGATCTCAACTTCGATGGCACGATCGATGGCGTTGGTGGTGAAACCGACCCGCGACTGTTTGACACCGATGGCGACGGCGGCTCCGACAAGGACACTGGATCGAAAATCTGTCGTCCCGACGGGCTCGGGATGGTCACCATCGATCAGGTCTCCGGTGCCTCGCACCAGCTTGGCTACGATCCGATCTTTGGCGTCGACAAAAAGGTCACCGCGCCCAACAACGCCGGTGCCATCATCGTCGATGATTCTGTGGCCAGCGTCGCCGGACTGTCCGTCTCCAAGCTAACCACGACGGCTGATGTCCGTGCCGATGCCACCGCCGCCGAGGCTGTGGTCACCACGGAGCTGCCGAAGATCGCTGGCACCGCCGTCATCCCGGTTCTGGTTGGCCGATCCCTGACCTCTCACGAAAACTATCCCGCAGTCACCTCCACGTACCGAGTGACCACCGGAGCCGGTGTAAATGCATCGCGTCTACGTGACCAGCTCGTGAATGGCTTCATTGGTGTGGCTGCCCCAGGTGGGGCTTCCGTCGGAGCATCTGCCGAGTTTTACCTCGATATCACCACCGTCCGTCGTACCGGAGCGGCCGACATCATCGTCGCTGTGTCACCCCGCACGCTGTACGACGATGCCAGCAAACCGACTGCGATCCGAGTCAACGACCTGACCAACTCGACGGGCGTCGCGACCCCGAACAAGACCCTCGACTTCCGCTGCCAAGGCTTCAAGGCCGATCGCAACCCGTTTGCCGACTTCCTATGGACCGTCGACACCTCGGGATCGATGGGCCCGTATCAGACGGCACTAGGCAACACCGCCAACGCCTTCGTCAACCGACTCAAAAACGCAGGTGTCGATATGCGCGTCGGCGTCGTCACTGCAGGCGAGATGCCCATCAACTTCACCACGCCGGGCTTCAAGTTCATCAGCGGTGCCAGCGCAACGCCAGCGCTCGACCTGTGCCGCCAGGTGACCTCGAACGGCCTTGGAAAATGCCCGCTCGATGCAGCCGAGACTCTCAGCCCCTACCCGATGGCCGGTGGCTCCGAGGAACCGATTGCTGCCGGTGTCGTACTGCACGAGCAATTCAAGAAGAACGCGGCGATGGGAATTACCCTCCCTGACCAAACCTTCCGATCTGGTGCCACCAAGGTGGTATTCGCGGTCACCGATGAACCGGGCTCGAACGACTTCAGTCGCTACTTCGCAACCGCCAAGGATCCAGACACGATGATGCCGTTTGGGACTGTCTACAACACCCAGACGCTGGCCAACATCGCCACTTACTACAAGCGCAACAACGTGCTGCTGTTCGGGTACGTGCCGGTCAATACCACTCGCAACTGCTCGACGACGCTCAACGTGGCGGACCTACCGCGCTGCGTGATCGAGACCAGCGGTGGCGCAGCGATCCCGATCTCGACCACCTTCAACCAGGCCGATATCGACGCTGGCATGAACCGCATCGTCGACGCGGTGGCCGGAGCAGCCAGTCAGTACAAGCTGCTTCGCTCGCCGATCACCAGCACGATCAAGGTCAACGTCCGCAACACCGACGTTCCGCGCTCGCGGCTCGACGGATTCGACTATGACCCGGCTTCGAAGGCGATCGTGTTCTACGGCACCAACTACCGTCCGCAGATCGGCGATCAGGTCTACATCTCGTATCGCGTGTGGGCTGGCTCGACCAACTAGTCATCAATTGACGACGAGGGTGCCGTGATTTCCGGCGGCATCCTCGACGTCGACGACGACTCCCGCGCTGACATCAACCGTCGCATCCACCGCAAAATTACCGTCCGTTACCGTTGGTGACAGTGACTCGCTCTTGCCGTCTTTGCGGCTCTTTAGCATCAGCCTTAGACCGGAGCTCGCCGGGACATTTCCGTCGCTGGGACCAGATAGACTCAGCAATCGAAAGCCCGTGCCAACCGGATAGACCGCTTGGCCGGTAATTCGCACACCGCTGCGGGTTGCGGTCAGTTTCAGCGCGTCATCCGCAGTGACCACAAACGGTTGGCTGCTCACCCGGTAGGGTGTTCCACCGCTCTTGCCAACCGCGCTGAGCCGATAGCGCCCAAGTGGGACTGCCAGTGCGGCAGAAAGCCCGATGGCTGTGCCCGTCGACCAACCGACCGCTTGCCACTCCGCCGTCCAGTAATGGGCTTGGGCTTTTCCCGGCTCGACATCGATGGGAGACGGCGTGTAGGTGAGCAGAACATCACGGCCTCGGCTGCCCACCACGCGGCCTGTGCGATTTCGCACTTCGGCATAGACGCCACTTCCTGGCATCGTCTCGCGCTCGAGGCTGACCTGCGGCAGATCTTCCTCGGCATCGCCGCCAAAAAACACGAACGTGGCCCGTCCACTGACCCGCTGAATCGACGGCGTGGGCTGCGCCTGGGCAGGAAGGCTCGTGTGGGTTCGTACGTACAAGTCGCTCGGGATGCTCGTGGGTACTTGTCCGGCCTGGCTCGAAGCGGCGATCGAAATGGTCTGCTTCATCCGTGGCTCAAACTGGAGCCGATCAAATCGCCCGCCCATCGTCGGACCACCCGGGGCTGCGGCTTCGGCATCGTCGCGCTCGGGGCTTGCCGCCAGTCGCAGTAAGTCCACCGATCGCTCCATCAGCCACTCGCCTTCGAGCGGTCCAAAGATATTGATCGAGGGCTCATAGCCACCCTGAAGCCAGTTTTCGACATCGAGCAAATAGCCAACATGCCCTTGTGCATAGCCAACCACGAAGGTGCGAGCCTCTCCCGCTGGAGAGCGTCGCCGCAGCGCATCGGCCAGCCGCGTCACAGGCTCACCGGGCAGCGTCGCCAGCAGCAGTGTCTCGCTATCGAGCTTGTCATCGGTTGGTGAGCCGCCGCCGGTTTGACTCCGCATCAGCAGCGGAATCCCAGACAGTCGGAGCGCGCTCAGCGTGGTGCGGGTTGTTTCGCAGGTCGGAAGCAGCGGCTCCGGTACCTTGAGGATCGCCGCGATGAACTTCTGCGCCGCTCCCAGCTCTGCACACGACGCGTACGGAACCCCTTTGGCCCCGTTGATTCCGTCGACAGGAAGAGACACCTTTTTGTCGCCACACAGACCGGCTGCCACCGGCACATTGAACTGCGAGATCGGTCCACGGGCCGATCCATCGTCGTTGAAGATCGCGGAACGGCTCGAATCGACTTCGCGAGAAGGATCAAACGGAGTGTAGGTCAGACCGTTGCGAACGCTGATGTCGCGACCGTTTCGCACCGATCGGGTCACGACTTCTAGTGCCGCCGTAGAGCTCGTCTTCACCGCTTGCCACAGATCGACAATGCGTGGTGCAGCCAGCTCTCCGATCGATTCCATCCGCGCAAAGTTGGTACAGAGCGTGGTCTTGCTATCGCAACGCGCAAGTCCGCCCCGACCTCGCGGCGACACGTCACCCGCCGGACCTTGGAGGTGCATCACCAGCACGGGCCGATCAAAACGCTCCTCTAGCGCCAGCTCGACGTGTCCCGTGGCATCGGTCGAGATGAGCGGATTGTCATCGCCGCCCACCGTACCGTGCATCGGGAAGCTCGTCACCACCGCGAGCGGCTGGTTCGCTTCATCATCAATCCGCAGCAACAGAAGTCGCTGCTCCTTGTGCTTCCCTGTCGGCTTTCCGTCGGGTCCGGGGAGGCTATCATCGTCGCTGCGGCGGTCTCCGTAGATCTCATCCGCACGATCCCAACCATCCCAAATTCCCGCTCCCAGCTTGGCCGGACGCGCAGCCTTGCGTGCAGCCAACACCGCTTGCGCCGCCGACCGAAGCAGCCGCTGATACTGCTCCTCTTGAAACAGATCAAAGCCAAGCGACAGATGGAATGTCCCTTGGAATGTCCCCGGTCCGGCGTGGGTGTGGCTACTCGTCACAATCACGCGACCGCGTGCATTTGGCATTCCTGCCGCAGTCAGTTCCTTTTCGAGATCGAACACCAAGCGGTCAAACGCCACACACAAGTCCGCCTTCACAAGGATCGTTGGCTCATCGCCCGCTTGCAGAAACAGCGCTCGAATCAGCGGTGTGGTCTGCACGCCTGCCGAGGGAACAAACGCCTTGGCATGAGGACTCCGTCGGTCATCGGGAGAATGCCCGCCGAGCGCTTTCATCCGCGAAGTGAAGCCTCCGAGCGGTGTTCCCACCGGCAGATCAATCCGCGACTCTGCGGTTCCAGCCAAGACTTGTCCCGGCATGATCCGTTCGCCGATACCGCTTGGTAGCGGGGCTTTTTCGTACGGACAGACCTCACCAGTCGGTGGCGTCATCAGATCAGGATTGTCAGTGGGAGGAACAGCACACGCGGTCAGCACCGCGCCCAGATAAGCGAGTCGGGACAATGGACGCATCTGCACAGCTCCAAGCGCGGCGAAGGAGGGAGGGCGAAAGGCCCGCAGCGGACAACAGCTACAGGGCGGGACCACCGCGACGACGACGGGTCGCAGCCCACAGACCGAGCAGGACCAGAGCAGCCGAGCCACCGAATAGACGAACCGCACTCGACTCCGACGCAGCAGCCGGATCCGCCACCGAACAGCCCGAAGCACCCTCTCCCATGGCTCCGGTGCCGAGCGTCACACAGCGAGTCTTGTTGCCGGTTGCGCCATCTGTCTGCACGCACTCCATGGTGGCCGGGCAGGACCAGCCAACCTCGGCATCGCAAACCTTGGTGCAGTAACGTGGCGCTTTGGGGTCCGCACTGGGTGCGCTGCACTCGCCCGTTGAGCAATCTTGGTTGCGACTGCACTTGCCACCAAGCGCACCAACCTTCGGCGTGGCGCGGCTGTACATCTGGGGCAGACACGTTCCATCGACGCACTCCAGTCCGCCCGCGCACAACCTATCCGTGGTGCAGTAGTGAGTGCATATCTGTCCCACCGTTGTAATCGCGCACAGTCCGCCTTTGCAATCGCTGCTCTTGTCACACGCTTGGCCATACGGACGGAGGCCATCATCGCCCATTCCGGCAGGGCTCGGTGGCGTTGGGGCCGGCGTGACACAGGTGTTGTTCTGGCACTTCTGTCCCGGTGCGCAGTCGTTTGGAACCGCGCAGGTCGGAGTCGCCGCCACAAAACGAACCTGCGACTGAGTGATGTTGCCCACTCGGTCATACGCGGTAGCAGTCACTTGATACGAGCCCGCGCTCGATAGGCGAATCTGAGCCACCGACTGCGGCGGTCGAAGTTCGGCGACCGGATGAGCACCTCGCGCTTTGCCGCCCTCGACACGACTGACGCTGATCGTGATGTGATCGATCCCTTTGTCCGCAGCGGACTGAACCGCAATCGTCAGATCTTTACCGACCGACTCACCCTCTTGCGGACTCAGCAGCTTCAACGTAGGAGGACTGCCCGTTCCCGGCGCTTCTCCCTGCCGCGCCCCCAGGTTTTCGATCAGCACCTTTTTGCTGTCCTGATAGTCCCCCATCTTGAAGCCGCACGGTCCCGGATCGGCAGCCAGTCCGCCCAGAAATCCGTCTACCACCGACACGCTGGGATACATGATGTCCTTCATGTTCTGGACGTGCCCCAGGCCGTAGGCGTGACCGGCCTCGTGCGCGATGGTGACCGCAACCTGATCCGGATTCTCTCGCAGCGACCGCGAAAACGCGAAGTTCAGGTTCGTTTCATTGTTGTTCTTACAGTCACCGGGCGAGATACCCACGATCGAACCACCGAGTCCGATGTCGCTCTTGTCGCCACCCACGAGTGTCATCTGGTAATCGCCGCTGAGCGGACGGCTCATCACCACATCCACATCGACGTCCGCGTACCACTTCTGCACTTGCTTGTGGATCTTCATGATGGCTTCGCCGCGCTTGTCGTTGGCTGGATCAAACCCATCCAACTCGACCACACCTTGGTTCTTAAACCCGGTGTCGCGAATGCCATCGTTTTCGAGCGAGTTATCGCCCACTCGGATGTCCGCGCCCTCGTAGTTCACGAACAGGACGTGCCGACCATTTGCCCCGAGCGCCTCACCGATGGGCTTCTTTTTGCCACAGCGTGAACTTGGCAGGATCACCTGGTCCCCGCCAATGATTGTGAGACCCGACGGCGACAACGCACCGGAGTCCCGACAGGCATCGCTTGCATCTTGGGAAACGGTCGGCGCAGTCCCGGGCTCGCTTTCCTCGACACCACTGGGTACGCCGCAACCAAGTGCGGCCGTCACGCCAACAATGAGCGATAGGGTTCCCAGTCGAGCCCGGCGAAAAGTACCGGTTTGTCGTCGAGAATCGCTGCGAGCAACTGTAGGCAAACGTCCGATGTGCATGCGTGCAACGTACATGGACTGCCAAAGCAAGGGAAGTGGCTATTGCCGCTGTAACAGCGCCACACATTCAATGTGCGGAGTTCCCGGATGCATATCGTACGGCGTGACTTGTTGCGTCGCATACCCATGCTCGTGCAGCCAGATGAGGTCGCGCAGCAGGCTGCTTGGACTACAACTCATATAGATGATGTGAGAAGGCGACACGGCGTGCAGTGCCTGCAGTGCGGCTTCCGTACATCCTCGGCGTGGCGGATTGATGAGTGCAACCAGTCGTCCCTTTGCTGTTGGAGAGGACAAGTCAAGCTGGGGCAGCACCTCTTCCACTTTGCCCACGTAGAAGCGCGCACGCTCGGGCGGCAGCCCCGCGCTCTGTGCTGAAGCCTGCGCATCGGCAATCGCGGACGGGCCCAGCTCAATGCCAATCAGTCGCGCCTGCGGATGTTCTGCTAGCACCGTACGTCCCAGCCCGGACACCCCACAGTACAAATCGAGGATCGTATCGGGTTCCACGTGGGCAAGGAGCATGGCGACATCGCGGTAGATCAGCCGCGCAACCTGTCGGTTGACCTGCAAAAAGGATCGGGCGGAAACCCGCAGCCGAACCTCCATATCTTCCCAAAGGAAAGATTCTCCAACCAGCACCTGGTCTCCATCAGCAGATCCCAATTCTTGGTCGTCTTCTAGCCCGGCCTGAGCGCCGGCTGGCCCACCGCTCGCTGAACCTGCCGGAAGCAGCGCATTGCCCCTGCTCGCGTTGTGATGCAGCACGATGGACTGTACGCACGGATGCTGCCGCACCACCGCATCCACCAGCGCGGACAGTTGGGCGGGTCGATCTGCCATCACCAAGCTCACCTGGACGGCACCACTGTCCACTTCACGCAGCAGCAGGTAGCGCAGTGATCCTTCCGCTGTCGCCTCGTCATACGGTGTAACACCCAGTGCCGCAGCCTGTTCTGCCACCGTTTTCGCCACCGCCATCAGCGTCCGCCGATTGGTCTGGCAACCCGCGATATCCAACACGTGATGAGAACGCGGAGCAAATGCACCCAGCATCAGTTTTCGCTGTGGGTGGGAAGTCGCCACCAGCTTGACCCGGGTGCGATAATCCCATGGAGAAGGTGCCGCGACGCACGGATTCACAGCCATGAAAAGCGGTGCCAACTCATCACGGACCATGCGTGACTTCCAAGCGAGCTGCGCTTCGTACGAAAGGTGCAACACCGCACAACCTCCGCACGGACCAAAGCTCGAGCAGCTTGGTATGACCCGATCCATTGCACAAGAATTCCGTCGCTGAATCACCGCGTGTGCAGGTCCGCCATGGCGACTCACATGCTGCACCACCACCATTGCTTCTTCGGATGGAAGCAAGTTTCGCACATGGAGCGGTGAAGGAACATGTTCCGTGACCACTCCTGCACCGCTTGGAGCAAGCTGACTCGCCGTGACCTTGAGTTGCTGCCCTACGCGAAGCTTCATCACACCGGTTCCTTCACTCATCACCGTCTCCATCCACAGCCATTCCGCGACCGCATCCACCGTGTACACGGAGCCAGTCCGAACCACAAGGGGGGCCTCTGGGAATCATCCCAGAGCATTCCTTTTGCAAAAAAAGGAAGGTATCTGCTTGTACCTGAAACGCGAGTTGTGTAAGTTTCATCTCAGCGTGTATTAACGAAAGGAATTGGGGATAAGAAGATGCCAAAGAAGACCTCCCGCACCAAAGCTGCTGCTACTAAGAAGGCCCCTGCTCGTCGTGCTCCCGCTGCTGCCAAGCCGAAGACCTCGGCTCAGGAACTACAGCGGCTGGTCAGCCAGATGGTTGTGGAGCGCCAGCACCACATCGATTCGATTGCCGAAATTGATCAGACCTTCAAGGAGTTCGGCATCGCCTCTGCGGGAGCTGCTTCTGCCCGTGGTGGCAAGCGCGGCAAAGTGAAGGGCAAGGGCAAGTCGGCGACCGCAGAGGCCGCTGCTGCCAAGCCTGCCAAGGCCCCGGCAAAGAAGGGTGGTCGCAAGGCTGGCAAGAAGGCTGCGGCTCCCAAGGCTGCGAAGGCTCCCAAGGCTGCGAAGGCTCCCAAGAAGGCCAAGAGCCGCAAGGGAGTGAAGTCCGGCAAGTTCGAAATCACTGGGGATGAGCTCATCATCAAGTTCCTCCAGACCACTGGTGGTGCTTCCACCGAAGAGATCCGTAAGCACTGGGAAACCAGTGGCCGTCGCGGCAAAGCCGAAAACAACCTCACCAACCTGGTGAAATCGGGCAGGATCAAGCGCATCAAGACGGCCGGCAAGCCTGGCAGCACCTACCAGGTTTCGGCCTAGTCCTCCACTCTCCTTAGTTGGTTCCCATTTCAGCGGAACCACTCCCGGCGCTTACTCGGAGTGCTTGCCATGGCACACCACAGCGAGCATCCTCCAGCGCCCGCATCACGCAATGTGGACAGAGTGTCCACTTCCTCCAATCACCAGACAGGACAGAAACCATGTCGGAACGGCTCGAAGAGCTGAAGCGTTTCGTTGAACTGATGCCTGGGGATCCGTTTCCGCTCTACGGTCTGGCTCTCGAGCAGCGCAGCCAAGGAAACTTTGCCGAGGCAGCCGCAAGCTTTGAGTCGCTGATGGCAAAGCATCCCGCATATGTCCCGCAGTACCTGATGTATGGAAAGCTGTTGGCTGGCGAGCTAGGTGATCCCAAGAAAGCCAAAGCCGTTCTGCAGCTCGGCGTAGAGAAAGCACAGCAAGCAGGTAACCGCCACGCGCTCGGAGAGCTATTGTCCGAGCTCGAAGCGCTGTGATCCCGAAGCGCTGCACACGCAGACCAATTGCTCCGATATCTGAGACACTGCTCTTGATCCGAACTGCAAGGAGTCGAACTGATGAAGCTCACGCACAACACCGGTCTATGGGGATTCCTCTTTGGGTGCTGTCTACTCGCCACTAGCGCGGCGTGTCCGGGACCGCAGGTCAAGTCAGGTGGTGGTGATCCGGTTGCCAAAGCCGACGCGATCGCGACGCTCGAAGCACGCAGCGGCAGCACGATCACCGGTGACGCCACGTTCACCCAAGAAGCAGAAACAGTCCGCATCATCGTCAACGTCAAGGGTGCCACCCCGGGTGAGCACGGTCTTCACATCCACGAGAAGGGAGACTGTTCAGCCGCAGACGCGGCCTCGGCTGGTCCGCACTTCAACCCGCAGAAGATGGATCACGGTGGGATGGATCAGAGCCCGCGACACGCAGGTGATCTCGGTAACATCACAGTTGCTGCGGATGGAACTGGTCGCTTGGAGGCCATCCTAAAGGGAATCACGGTTACAGCAGGAGAGATGTCGGTGGTAGGACGTGCAATTGTACTGCACGAGAAGCCGGACGATCTTCGCACACAGCCCTCGGGCAACTCCGGTACCCGCATCGGCTGTGGTGTCATCACAAGTAAGTGAATCACGCGAAACGGCTCCCCTCTTTCCCAACCTATGGCTCGACAAACGACTTGAGGTGCCGTGAGTTTGCCGCATGTCGCAGCTTGCGCAGTGCTTGCACTTCGATCTGGCGAATCCTCTCCCGTGACAAACCGAAGTTCTGTCCGATTTCCTCCAGGGTCTTGTCCCCTTCCTGCTCAATCCCATAACGCATCCGCAGGATCCGACGCTCGCGCACGGGCAGCAGCTTGAGTACCGCTCGCGTCTGATGCACCAGCGCGGCATCGATCAAGGATTCCGAAGGTGAAGGAAGATTCGGATCTTCGATCATGTCACCAAGGTTCGAGCCTTCACGCACCGGACTCGGTGTCTCTAGTGACAGCGGCTCCCGCGAGGCGACTTTTAGCACCTGACGAACCTTGCTCAGTGGCAAGTTGCTCGCTTCGGCAATCTCCTCTGGACTCGGATCACGGCCAATCTGTCGAGACAGCTCGTTCGTAATCCGGAACAGCTTGCGCGCCGTCTCGAAGACATGAACCGGTATGCGAATCGTTCGCGACTGGTCGAAGATGCCACGCGTGATGGCCTGACGGATCCACCATGTCGCGTACGTCGAGAACTTGTAGCCGCGCTGGTACTCAAATTTGTCCACGGCGCGCATCAGTCCCAGGTTGCCTTCCTGAATCAAATCCAGAAACTGCATCCCGTGATTGGTGTACTTCTTGGCAATCGACACCACGAGTCGGAGATTCGCCTCCAGTAGTTCCCGGCGAGCCCGATTCGCCAATCGTTCTCCAAGAGAGATTTCGTCGCAGAGCTTGACCAACTCCGGATGCTCAAGTCGAGACTCCCGCTCAAGCTTGGCAATCTCGGCGAGTATCTCATCCGCCTCTTTCTGAAGCGCAACGAGTTCTTCTCCACGAAGACCCAACTTGCGCGACAGGGAGCGCCGCTGTGCATCCGTCTGTTTCTCGAGATCAACGACAATCGTGCGCAGCGAAGCCACCGGCATTCCCGCACGCGATTCGAGCTGCTTGAGGTTGTGCTCCAGTTGACCGGCTTTCTCGGCCATCGCCTTCACGCGTTCCGACAGCGCCTCGATCAGACGAGGATGGAACCGCATCGAAGCGACTTCCTCAACGAGCTGGTCGCGAAGCTGACCTAGTTGCAAGGTCACTTGCTGTCGACGACTCGCTGAAATCGGCCGACGCGACCGCATCAGCCTTTGCTTCTTCTGGATTTCTGCGTAACGACCGGCAATTGCATCAAACTGCGAGATCAGTCTCTGCAAAAACAGCGCATCGTGTGCCTCGGCATCAGGATCATCCTCGTGATCCGCCTCCGAATCGGAAACGACATCGCGAACCCGAAGCGTACCTGTCAGCAGTCGTTCCTTCACGGCCAGCAGCTCAACCATCGACTGATGGCAAGACAGAACCGCGAGCAGAACCACCCTTTTCCCTTCCGCCATGCGTCGACCGACCGCCACTTCTCCCTCTCGCGTCAGCAGCGGAACGTCCCCCAGTCGTTTCAGATACATCCGTACCGGGTCGTTGGTGGGCCCGCCCTCTTCTTCATGAGCGGATTCCGACTCATGGAGCTCCGGCTCCACCGACTCGGGATCGTCTACATCGTTTCGTGCCAGTGCATCTTGATAACGACTCATAGGCTCGTCTCCGGGGCACTAGCCCCTGCTTAAGGTCAATCTTCCGCTCGACGGACACTTTGCCCACGAGCAGCCGCTTCACCTCTGTTTTACGTTCCCGCCACGGAACGAAACCTTCAGGCCTTCGCACTACCTCTGCATTGGACGTCCAGTCACCACACCGCCTTCTATCCGCACGACCTTCTTTTCTTAAGATGCCGAACCGACCAATTCCTCACGGTCTCTCCGATGTCCAAATCTCGACCCGTACGCGCCAGACACTCGAACAGGGAGCAGGTGAAGCGCTGCTTGTGATCCTTGTAACAAGCGTAGACCGCGAAACCTTCCCCGCAAGGCGAACCTCAAGTTGTCGTGACCTATCGAGCGCTTTTCGTAGACATGCCTTGCGCACAGATAATTCCGATCTAAGATTCGTAGTCTTTGTCGTCACGAGCGCGATCCTTTCGGTCCGTGCTCCCTTATCAACGCTTCAACTTTCCTTCCGATCCGTGTCCGTAAAATCAGACGTAGAATCCGAGGACAGAATTCCTTCTGTCAGCACCCCTTTCGCTCTCCAACCCCAACCGTCCGCTGAGAGCGCGACCGACTTAGCCGCGAATGACGCCGTAAGTACCGACGGCATCCTTCGGCTTCTCAGCAGCCCAAGTCACCCCCTCGGTATGAAAGCGACCGAGATCGTCGAACGCAGTGGGGCCGACAAAAAGACCCGCCATCGCGTCCGCCGACTCCTCGCCGAGCTGGTCGAAGCCGGACAGATCGAGCGCGGTCCCGGGAAGCGCTATTCGATCTCTGGCACCGTCGCACTCGAGCAAGTGGCACCACCACCTGCATTCGCGAAACCCGACGTCGTACCTCGCCCACCTGTCCCGACACCGGCGCTGCCGCCACTACCTGCCGATACAGTGTATGGAAGAATCCTGGTTCATCCTGGCGGCTTTGGTTTCGTGCAGCGTGACGATGGTGGAGACAACGTGTTTGTGGCGGCGCGCTACCGAGGCGTGGCCATGGACCGTGACAAAGTCGCGCTCAAGATCTGGCAAGGCTTCCGTGGCCCCGAGGGTCGCGTCCTTTCCATCATCGAGCGAGGCCGAGCCCGACTCACCGGCACCGTCGAAATCGTCGCTTACCAAGCGATGCTCCGGCCCGACGATCCGCGCATCCAAGCTCGGGTTTTTCTCGAAGGTGAGACGCCGAGCAGTGCGGTCGGAAAAGCCGTGGTCGCCGAGATCACGGAATACCCGCAGAGTGAACGTGAGCCAATGTGCGCTCGCTTGCTCGCGATACTCGGCGCGCCCGACGATCCCAAGACCGAGATCGAAAAAATCCTGGCCTGTGAAGAGGTCGAGGAAAAATTCCCTGCGGCGGTTCAGGCTGAAGCGACCACGGTGCCAGAGTTTGTCACCGAAGCCGACGTGGTCAATCGCGAGGATCTACGTCACGTACCGTTTGTCACCATCGATCCCGAGACCGCTCGCGACTTTGATGATGCAGTGTGCGTTGAGCAGGGACCAGAACCGGGACTCCTCCGATTGTGGGTAGCCGTCGCTGATGTCTCCCATTATGTGCGACCGGGTACCGCCACCGATCGCGAGGCAGAGCGACGTGGCGTGTCGGTGTATTTGCCGGATCGCGTTGTGTCGATGTTGCCGTTGCCGCTGTCGGCCGGAATCTGTTCGCTCAATCCCAAAGTCGAGCGGCTGGCCATGGTGGCTCGGCTTGATATCGACAGGCATGGCTTTGTCGTCGGACGCAAGCTGATGGCAGCGGTGATTCGATCACGAGCGCGCTTTGACTATGCCGGAGTAGCGACGGTGCTGTTTGGCGAGCCAGGCAGCCAGCACGAACACTATCAAGCGTTTCTGCCTCAGCTCAAGCTGCTGCAGGAGGTGTCAGCGCGTCTACGTGGCCAACGCGAGCGACGAGGCGGACTCGACTTCGACTTGCCCGAAGCCAAGGTCATCCTAGCGGCAGACGATCCACGTCTGGTGGTGACGGTCAAGCGCTCGCGAGCCGACGCGCTGGTGCGGCGCGCCTATCAGATGATTGAAGATGCGATGCTCGCGGCCAACGAAGCCATCGCCGATTACTTTGCCGAGCGAGGACTCGATGTGCTGTGGCGAATCCATGCACCTCCGCGTCGAGAACCGCTGGAACGACTCGCGGAGCTGGCGACGAGCTTTGGCTTCCCGATCGATCCCGAGTCAGCCGACGATCCGCTGGTCCTGCGCACGTTCCTGGAAACGATCAAAGGTCAGGCGTGCGAACGGTCGCTGTCGTATTTGGTGCTGCGCTCTCTCAATCAAGCTGTGTACTCCGTCGACAATGTCGGGCACTTCGGATTGGGAGCCCGTCGCTACCTACACTTTACGTCGCCGATTCGTCGCTATCCCGACCTCGTCATCCATCGGCTGCTCAAGCTGATGTTGCAACAAGAGTCGCTACCCGCTGGCAAGGTCTACGGCGAGTGGCCGCCTCGCAAAGAGATGAAGCTGTGGGCCGATGATTCGTCGCTGCGTGAGAGACGAGCGATGGAAGTCGAGCGGCAAGTGGTCGATCTGTATCGAGCACTGCTGATGAGGGAACGCATCGGCGAAGAGTTTTCGGGAAGCATCTCCGGCGTGACCACTGCTGGCCTGTTCATCGAAATCGACGAGCCGTATGTGGAAGGCCTGGTTCGCAGCGAGCGGCTGGACGAAGACTACGAGCTGAACGAAAAGACGCTGCGCTACGAAGCGCCTCGACTCGGCAAGAGTCTTGGCCTCGGTGATCAGGTGCGGGTTCGGATTGACTCGGTATCGGTGCCGCAGAGGCGAATTGAGCTATCGCTGCTCGGCGCAGAGTCGACGGCTCCAGTGGCAAACAGAATCGCCCACGCGAAGAGCAAACCCGCCCCAGGCTCGAAAAAATCGCCGCACGAGAAGAGCCGCTCGGGCAAATCGGAGCGATCTCACGACGGAAAGTCTAAGTCCTCAGAGTCGAAACGAAACGCCAAGTCAGATTCCAAAAAGGGCGGACGCAAGCCGAAGCGTTAACTGCCCACTTTTCCCACACGCGGCGCAGCGAAGTCTTTACAGAATCGTCGCCGCCGACTATGAATCCCGGCCATGGCGTCCCGCCCCTCCAAAAGCCTTGAGACGTTCGCGAACCCACGTCCCGGTCGCGACTACGAAATTCGCTTTGACTGCCCCGAGTTCACCTGTCTGTGCCCGCTGACCGGCCAGCCCGACTTTGCAACGTTTTGCATCAGTTACGTGCCGGGCGAGCTGTGCATCGAGCTGAAGTCGCTCAAGATGTACCTGTGGTCGTTCCGCGACGAAGGGGCCTTTCATGAAAAGGTCACCAACCAGATCGCTGACGACATCATCGCCGCCATCAAGCCTCGTCGGCTCCGCGTCGAGGGTGACTTCGCGGTCCGTGGTGGCATCGGCACCGTGATCGTCGTCGAGCACGAAGCCAGTTAGGAGCAGTGGTGGCGAGTCGGAACGAAGACGCCCTTCCAGAAATCCTCGCCGCCCACGACGCTTCTTCGCCCTTTTCACAGCAGAGTTCGGTTCGATTTCAGTCGATTCGAGATTCGCTGCTGGCTTGGTTTCGGGCCGGACATCGCGACCTGCCGTGGCGCAAAGAACGCGATCCGTACGCCGTTTGGGTGTCCGAGATCATGCTGCAGCAGACCCGCACCGAGACAGTGAAGGGCTATTTTTCGCGCTTCATGGCGCGATTTCCGACGGTGACAGGCTTGGCCGATGCTCCGCTCGACGACGTTCTGTCGCACTGGAGCGGGCTTGGCTACTACTCGCGGGCACGCAACCTTCACAAGGCTGCGCAGCACATTCGCGATCTGCACGCCGGTGAATTTCCGCATGCTCCCGAGGCCATTGCGGCGCTGCCGGGGATTGGGCCGTACACTGCCGGGGCGATTCGCTCGATTGCGCTAGGCCAAGCGGCCCCGATTCTCGACGGCAATGTCATTCGGGTGCTAAGCCGACTGTTTTTACTTGACGAGCGGCCAGATTCAGCGGGTGGTAAAAGGCGCTATTGGTCATTGGCCGAATCGCTGCTGCCTCCGGCAACCTTCGCAGCGACGTCAAACGATCCCGGCGACCTCAATCAATCGCTCATGGAATTGGGAGCCACGGTCTGTCTGCCGCGTCGTCCGATTTGTCTGACCTGTCCGCTCTCCAGCCAGTGTGCTGTGCGCCAATTGGGCAATCCCGAAGACTATCCACCACCCAAACCGCAGCGCGTCAGTCCGACCGTCCGCTTGGTCACGCTGGTGATAGGTCACGGAACGGAGGTGCTACTGGTCCGTCGCCCAGAGCTCGGGCTATGGGGTGGCCTGTGGGAACCACCGACGCTGACGCTGGAGGACGACGAGACCGAAGAGGCCGCGCTCAAGCGCCTGGTCAAGCTGCGCCTTGGTATCGATCTTTCCGTCGAAAACGCGGCTGCGCTGCCACCGTTTGGGCACATTTTGACCCATCGCAACCTGCGCTTTGCGCCGTTTGTGCTGCGAGTCAACAGCGTCCCTCGGCTCCGTCTCGACGGCTATTCGGCACACCGCTTGATCGATCCGACGCAGCCGCAAGCGCTGGGGCTAGCGGCGTGGGTGACCGCCCTGCTTACACGACTGCCCGAGGACATGACCCGGCCGTCACGCTAATCCCTACATCCGTTCTGGCACTTCAATCCCGAGCAGCGACAGGCCATGGCGCAGCGTCTCGGCCACGATCGAAAGCAGCTTGACTCGCGACGCTCGTGCCAAAGGTTCCGCCTTTAGGACTGGAACTTCGTTGTAGAAGTTGCTGACGACGCCAGCGAGATCGAACAAGTACTCGCACAAGTGGTGGGGACGCGCCGTACGGGCCACCGTCTCGACGACCGCAGAATAATCAAGTAGCCGTCGCGCCAATCGTCGCTCCGCAGGCTCAACGATGGTCACCACGTCAGCCATCTTCACTCCCTCGGTGGCGGCCCGACGGGCGATCGAGCGCAGTCGCGCATATGCATATTGCATATACGGTGCGGTATTACCGTCGAGCGCGAGCGCCTTATCGAGATCAAAGTGGATATCTTGCGAGCGATCTCGGGACAGGTCGTTGTATTTGATTGCACCAATCCCGACGACCCGGGCCACCTCGGCAAGCTCAGCATCGGACAAATCGGCATTTTTCTGCCGCGCCACCTCCGCCGCTCTCGCCGTCGCTAGGTCGAGAAACTCGTCGAGCAGCGGCACATTGCCTTTGCGCGTCGAACCAGTGGTGTAGTTGCCGTCTTTGTCCTTGAAACGCATCGAGCCGAAGCTGATGTGCTCCAGCGAACAGGTGAAACCCATCTTGCGAGCGACGAAGAACACCTGTTGGAAGTGAAGCTGCTGCGGGATACCGACGGTGTAAAGGATTCGCTCAGGCTGATAATCGCGAACACGCTGCTCGATCGTCGCCAGGTCGGTAGTTCCGTATAGAAACGAGCCATCGGCTTTGCGGATGAGCAGCGGTGCCGGCGCGCCATCGACGTTGCAGATCACTGCACCCCGGCTTTCCTCGGCAATCCCTTTTTGCAGCAGCTCAGCGACGAGAGATGCCAACCGAGGGTGATAGTGACTTTCGCCGTAGACGGTATCGAACTTCACCCCGAGACGGGCGTAGGTCTTCTCGAACTCCGCGAGCGACACCGTCACAAAGCGCTTCCACAGTGCCAGGTTGGCCTCGTCTCCCTGTTGCAGTTTCGCCAGCTCGGCCCGGGCCGCAGCCAGGAGCGGTGTCACCTGCACACCGGCATCATCCTCATCTTCCTCGTCAGCGGTCTTTGCCGGACGAGCCAGTTGAAGCGCATCTGCTTGCGACTTTTCTTCGCCGACGAATTTTTGATACAGCCGCACCAGCTCGCCGATTGGATCGCTGGCAAAGGCTGGTTCGTCGAGCCAGTTGCGATAGGCGACGATCAGCTTTCCAAACTGAGTACCCCAGTCGCCCAGGTGATTGTCAGCAACCACTCGATAACCGACGGCGGAAAACACCCGCTTGAGCGCATCGCCGATGATCGTCGATCGGATGTGCCCAATGTGCATCGGCTTGGCGATGTTTGGGGAGGAGTAATCCACCACCACACACTTGCCGAGATGTAGCTGCTCGATGCCGTGATGAGGATCGCTCGCGAGCTGCGTCAAACAACCCGACACAAACTCATCGGTCAGGAAGACGTTGACGTAGCCGGGGCCGGCAATTTCGGCTTTGGCGACCGTCGGATGGGAAACGAGCGCCGCCAGTACAAGCTGCGCCAAGTCGCGCGGTTTTTGTCCGAGCGGCTTGGCGAGTTGCAGACAGGCATTGACCTGGAGATCCCCGAACTCGGGCTTCGAGGCGGGCAGAAGCGGCAGCTCCGCTGGAATCGCAGCTTGGCCCGGAAACTTGTCACTCAGCGCTTGCGCGGCCCGGCGGCCAATCTGGGCGCAGGCCGCTGAAAGTGAGGTCGGCATTGCAGTCGAGCTAGACATGGCGGCGAAGCCTAGCAAATCACAACCACCGCCGAAAGCCCGGTGTCGGGATGACCGACGACAGCCAGCGCGTTAGACGAGCCGACGCAATCGAGCAGCGGCCTCTTCGAGCACGTCATCGGGCTTGGCGAAACAGAACCGCAGCATCGTTTCTCCGATGGGATCTTGGTAGAAGCTCGAACCGGAAATCGCGGCAATTCCCACGTCGTCAAGCAGCTTCATCGCGGCCTCTCTCGCCGTCGCACACGCTAGCTTACGGACGTCGGCGAGCACATAGTAAGCGCCCGTCGGCCAGTACGGGGTGAGCCCCGAGTCCTCGAGTGCCTGGCACAGGATGTCCCGCTTCTTTTGATACATTGCGGACAGCTCGTCGTAGTAGGGCCGTGGCGTCTCGATCAGGCCGGCCAGGGAGCCGTACTGGAGCGGCGTCGGAGCACAGACGTAGAGCAGATCGTGAGCAATCGCGATCCGGCGTGCAGCCTCGGCGGTGGTGGTCAGATAGCCGATTCTCCAGCCGGTGATCGAAAAGGTCTTCGACAGCCCCGTCAGCGTCACACAGCGCGAGCGCATCTGCGGCAGCTTCTGGAGCGGCATGTGAAGCTTCCCGTCGAAAACGATGTGCTCGTAGATCTCGTCACAGAAAGCGATCAGATCGTGGCTCTCGCAAAAATCGGCGAGTAGCTCACGCTCACTCGCGGACAACACTTTGCCGCCGGGATTCGACGGAGTGCAGATTACGATCGCACGGGTCTTGCTCGTCACCGCTCGCTCGAGCGCTTCCCTCTGGATGTCCCAGGTCGGTGGTCGCAGTGGCACCAGCACCGGTTTCAGCCCGAGCGACAGCACCGTGTTGAGGTGGTATCCGTAATACGGCTCGAACAGGATGATTTCGTCGCCCGGCTCACACAAAGCAAGGATGCTAGCCGCGAAGCCGCCGGTCGCTCCACTCGTAATCACGACCTCGGAGTTGGGATCGTAGGTAACACCGTAGAACGACTGCACCTTCTTTGCGACCGCCTGCCGAAGCTCGGCGATGCCCATCGGATGAGCATAGGTCGCGAGCTGGTCCTCGATGGCCCGAATCGCCCCACGAGCAACCGGCGGCGGCGTTGGTAAGTCACAGACGCCTTGGCCCAGGTTGATGCCACCCTTGGCCTGACAAGCGATCGTCATCGCTCGGATATCGGAAATTGCTAGCGAAGCAAGTCGAGAACCTATCCGCATCGATGCAGTGTATCACGGCGAGCGACGACGCCCATACCGCCACGCACTGACGATTACCGCGCCAAACAAAAGCGCCACCCCTAGCTGTAGCCCGTGGTGCCGAAGGATGTATCGCAAGTAGCCACGATGAAAGCGACGCGGCGGCCCCTGGTTGGCGGAATCAGGTTGGAGCTTCCCGACGGTGTTCCGCACAATCGGTAGCGTCACTCGATCAAACGGCAGACCTTGCGGGGCCTGTGCTCGAACGCTGACCGCGACGCGACCCGTAAGCGGTCGCAGCTCGATCATGACGTAGTGGTGGGCCGATTCGTAGCGCTGGAGCGCTGGCTCGTCGGGTTCGCCACAGGGCGACTGATCGTAGAGCTTGGCCCCACCGCCGCCCGACACAAAGTAGGGTACGCCGTTTCTTTCGAGACGCTCGTATGCATGGTCGTGTCCAGCCAGCACTGCGTCGACGTGATATCGCTCAAACAACAACATCCACTCATTCATGCTGCCGGAGGTGCCGCAGTGCAGTCCCATCGACAACGGCGGCTGATGCAGCACCACAAGCTTTGTCCGCACCGTCGGATCCCTTTCGGACTTGTTGAGCTCCGTCTCCAAAAAACGGGTCTGTTCCCGGGAACCCGGACGGTTGCCATCCAGAAAAATCAATTGCACAAAGCCAAAGCGAGTCGAGTAGTAGCGGGTCGCCGCCTGCGGAAGCAGCTTGCGAAAGAAGCTCGCGTCGGAATCACCGATCAACTCATGGTTACCAAGGGCTGGTAAGTACAGGAGTTGTGACCACAGCGGACCATGGGTCTTGGAAAGCTCACGCCAGTCGGCCTCGCTTCCGCCTTCGCCCACCAAATCGCCGGTACCAATGACCAAGTCGGGCGACTCGGCCAGCACAGCCTGGATGATCGAGCGCGAACTCACGGAGTCGTTGTTCGGACTGGCCTGCTCATCGCCAAACACCGCCAATAGCAAGGGCCGAGAATCTCCAACCGGTGGGGCGGTTGTTACTTCACCACCGATTGCCGCCAGTCCTTCCACGTCGAGTTGATAGCGATATCGACGTCCGGGCAACAGCCCATCGACGCGCAGCGTGTGCCAGACCGAGGCCGCGCTCACCACCGAGCGAAGTGCGCCAGCCGGATCCGACCGACGCTCGCTGGCCTCATCGACTCGCAGCGTGGCACCCCGGGCTTTGCCATCCACGGCCCCGACGTGGACCGCAAAGGAATGCGATGACAGCTCACTGATCAGTGGTCCCCACAATTCAACCGACGGTATTACCTCGGGGTGATCGGGATCGCCGTGCGCCAAGACCCGCTGATTGGCAAGAGCCACGACGGCAACCAACGTAAGCGCCTTCGCCCAAAAGCTAAGTCCACCACTGCTCATCGCGAGCACTGTAGCGCGCTTTGTACGGTGGCCGATTGTGGTAGGTTTTCCCACCATGACGCTGTTTACCCGCAGGCGGCCTTCTACCCGCGCTCACTTCGTCGGTGTTGGCGGCATTGGCATGTCCGGAATCGCGGAGATTCTCCTCGGCCTAGGCTGTCGAGTCTCTGGCAGTGACCGCAAGCTGTCCGAGGTAACCAAGCGACTGAGTGGCCTTGGGGCAGAGATTCGCGAAGGACACACCGACCGCAATTTGGATCTTCTCGACGGAGAGTTAGATGTGGTGGTCACCTCTAGCGCTGTCCAGGCGAACAATCCCGAGTTGGTAACGGCCCGCTCCCGAGGGATCCCTGTGATTCGTCGCGCCGAAATGTTGGCCGAGCTGATGCGGCTGCGTTATGGCATCGCCATCGCGGGTTCTCACGGGAAGACCACCACTTCATCGCTGATTGCCACGGTGCTTCATCACGCCGGACTCGATCCAACGGCGGTGATCGGAGGCAAACTGCCCTCGCTGGGTAGCAATGCTCGACTCGGAAGTTCCGAGTATCTGGTCGCCGAGGCAGACGAATCGGACGGCTCATTTTTGCACCTGATGCCGACGGTGGCAGTTGTAACCAACATTGATCCCGAGCACCTGGACCACTATGGGGACTTCGACCGGCTGCTGGCAGCATTCCGCGACTTCATCGACAAGGTGCCGTTCTACGGACGTGCCGTGCTGTGCCAAGATCATCCAACGGTGCGAGCAATGATTCCGGCGGTCAGTCGGAAAGTCATTACCTACGGACTGACGCTGGGGGCCAGCTACCGCGCCGAAGACCTGCTGTTTTCAGGGCTAACCAGCCGCTTCGTGGCACTCCGTCACGGCGAGCGACTCGGCCCTGTCGAGATGCCAATGCCCGGTGCGCACAATGTGCAAAACGCGCTGGCGGCGCTGGCCGTATCAGACTTCTTGGGCATCCCGTTTGTGACCTTCCAAGAGGCACTGCGCAGCTTCGGCGGCGTAGGTCGACGATTCACCGTGCGCGGCCGTGTCATTCGTGACGGGGATGAGATCATGGTGATCGACGACTACGGCCATCACCCCGCCGAAGTCCGCGCCACCCTCGCGGGTGCCCGCACTGGCTTTCCGGGTCGACGCGTCATCGTGGCATTTCAGCCGCATCGCTATACCCGCACCCGGGATCTACTCGACGAATTTTCGCGGGCTTTCGACGCTGCCGACATCGTGATCATCGCCGATATCTACCCGGCTGGCGAATCGCCGATACCCAACGTCAGCAGCGCTGTTCTCGTCGAACGCATTCGAGCCCATGGTCACCATGCGGTCCGTCACGTCGCAGATCGCACCAAGTTGGCCAGTGAGATCTGCAACCTTGTGCTTCCCGGAGATATCGTCATCACCCTTGGCGCAGGCGATATCTCTCAGACCGGACCCGAGCTACTCTCACTGCTCGCGACTCACTGACGCAGACGCCCCTTCCCCATCACCTCGGAAAGTCACGCACGCGGATGAGCGAATCCAGACCAGGCAAGCTGTTTGTCGTCGGAACACCGATTGGCAACATGGACGACATCACCATCCGAGCGCTGCGGGTGCTCTCTTCCGTCGAGGTGATTGCGGCAGAAGATACGCGAGCGGCGCAACACCTACTGACTCATCACCAGGTGAGAGCGGGTCAGCCACCAGCAAAGGTCGTCAGCTTTTTCGCAGGCAACGAGTCGCAACGCACGGACGAGGTCATCGCGATGCTACTTGCGGGCGAGACGGTGGCGCTGATTTCCGAGGCAGGGATGCCTGGTGTCTCTGATCCAGGTCAGCGACTCGTTGCGGCGGCACATCAGCACCACATTCGTGTCGAGGTCATCCCCGGTCCCAGCGCGGCGCTACATGCCTTAGTGGCCTCGGGCCTGCCAAGTGACCGCTTTCTATTCGTCGGTTTTCCGCCCCGTAGCGAAGGCGAACGCCTGCGACTGTTTGGCTCGCTGCGACACGAACCGGGCACACTGATTTTTTACGAATCGCCGGAGCGGGTGGCACGGACGGTGGCTGACCTTGCGCAAGCACTCGGCGATGATCGAAACGCTGTAGTGGCTCGCGAGCTGACCAAGCTATTTGAAGAACATCGACGGGGAACGCTCGCAAAGCTCGCAAAAAACTTGGTCGAGCAGCCGCCGCGAGGCGAAATCACACTCCTGGTCTCTGGCTCGGGCAGCACCGAGGTTCCTCTGTCCGCTGATTCCTTGGACGTCGAACAGGAAATCCGCCGTCGGGTCGCCAAGGGAGAGAGCGCCAAAGACATCGCCACCGCGCTCACGGTTTTGACGGGACAGCCACGCCGCAAGCTATATCAGCTCGCGCTCCACATCAAAGACAGCAGCGATGCGGCTACGTCTCGGGATGCTGGTGTTCCGGGAGGCTGAGGAAACGTGTCAACTGATCCTCTTGCTCGGCGGACAGCGACGAAAACGACACACCAGTCATTCGATAGTCGCGGTTGCGGCCCTGGGCCTCGTCGAACGCGACCGTGCACGGCAGTTCAAGCAGCGCCGCGCCCCCCGGTAGCTCGAATGAAATCAGCAGCTCGGTACCGATCGATAAAAGCTCTTCGCTTGGCTCGCAGCGCCGCCAGATGCGCATCCCACCCAGTCCCACATCCGACGACTGCGCGAGCGCCACGCCAAACAGCGGCTCGCGACTTAGAACTTGCTGACGTACCGCGACGCGTAAGGGCAAGCGCGAGTGGCTGCGACGGTCGAGCCGAACACGCCGACGCTCACCAGCAATTGGCAGCGAGACGGGTGCATCGGGGGAGCTCAGCGGTTCCATGTGGGCAATGTAGGATGATGGAACCAAAAAGCAAGCATCTCGCAGTCAGAGTTGATTGTGCCCGAGGCGGGAATCGAACCCACACGCCAGTTACGGCTAAGGATTTTAAGTCCTCTGCGTTTACCAGTTTCGCCACTCGGGCCGAGGAGCACGCGATGTACAGCGGCAAATAGATAACAAATTTTTGGACTGTTTCGCGTACCGTTTAGTGTGGTGGGCAATTCGGCCACTGCTGAGCGTCGACAACTGCACCCAGGAAAACGACTCGCAGCCGGCCCACCTCAGAGACAACCACAATGGCAATGGGTCTTGAAATAGCGGCAGTTTGTTTTGATCTAGATGGCACGCTCGTCGACAGCGAGGGAGAAGCAGCCGACTCCCTGGAGCTGGCCTTGCGACCACTCGGGCGGCCACTGACGGCCACAGAGCGCGACTTTGTCGTTGGTCACGGCTTTGGCGAAATCTACTCGTTCATCAAAACGGGCGGCGGTTTGCCGTGGTCGTCCGCAGAATTTGAGGAGGCGGTCTTTCAGGCTCGATTGACGCTGTTTGCCCGCAACGGCGCAAGTGAGCTGCCAGGTGCGCGTGAGGTCGTCCGTCGAATCGCTGCGCGGTGGCCGGTTGCGTTGGTGACCGGATCGACGCGGTCCGAGGCGAATCTGATGATTGATGCACTGGGGCTCGCCGACTGCTTCAAGCTGACGCTGTGCGCCGGGGAATATCCGCAAGGCAAGCCGTCTCCAATCCCCTACAAGCAGGCCGCCGAAACGCTCGGGGTCAGCCCAGAGCGCTGCGTCGCCATCGAAGACTCGACGGCCGGCATCAGCTCGGCACGCAGCGCGGGCATGCACTGTATCGGCGTCCGAGAAGGCAACCGCTACGGTCAAGATCAGTCGCAGGCCCATCAAATCGTCGACACCTTGTTCGATGTCGAAGCGTTGCTACTTTCGCGCTAGCTGATCCTTCACGGCTTGGGCGTCAGCGGCGAGCATCAACACCTTGGTCGCTCGCGAGGACACTTTCACCGCAAGCGTTCCCGTCGCTGGAACGACATAAGACGATTCTTTGGTGGTATCGAG
>WBZP01001772.1_pt1 | contig 25863 bp, 19 predicted proteins | sample 5204301 | NCBI WGS metagenome assembly WBZP01 (sample SAMN12412401, study PRJNA552823) | activated sludge metagenome | isolation source: activated sludge from nitrification reactor of wastewater treatment plant... | place: USA: Pennsylvania | collected 2017 | reverse complement strand
CGGCCGCCTAGGACCAGTCCGCCGGCAGCGAGTACGCGATGCCATCGCCGCCGGCATGCCCACCAAATTCGGATACTGCAGCACAACGCCCGCCGCCGTCGATCGGCCCGACGGAACCAATGGACCATGGGCCAAAGGGTTCGACCGAGTGATCGTAAGTAAAGAACTCACCCAAATCCGCAATGCCGCTTATATTTTCGTCGCGATCATGACGATGATGCGAGACAGCGAAGTCCAAGGCATCGCCGCCGGAGCCCTCAGCACACATTACGGGGCCCCGGCTGTAACCAGCATGCTCCACAAAGGCCAGACAGGTGCCGGTACGCCGCAGCGCTGGTGGGTAAGCCCACCGGTCGTTCGCGCACTCGAAGTCGCAGAGCAAATCACACTGGACCCCGGCCGTCTGTTCGGCAGCCTCCGCACCGGAGTCAACCGCGACCTTGCGGGATTCGACCAACACGAACAGATCCGCTCCTTTATCGACTGGGTCAACGACCACTCACCCCACAACGGACTCGAACAGATTCCTACAAAAGCGCTGGCGCCGCACATGTTTCGCCGAACCATGGCCGTCATCACCGCCAACGAGCCTGACGGTGAGATCGCACTCGGCATCACCCTCAAGCACAACGCCACACGTGCCCTGGCCAACGCAACTACCAGCGGCTACGCGGCACCAACACCAGAGTGGGCCAAAGAATTCGAACACCACGCCAAAGAAGCCGTCGCCGGAGAACTGGTTGCCGACTGGGCACGACACGCCGACGGTGAACACGCGGCGCGAGGTCCCGGCGCCACTGCATTCGTCAACAGCCTCTCCAGCGTCACCGACCGTGCGGAGACCACGGTCGCCGTGGGCAATGAACGTATGCTCCGAAACCTGCTACGTGACGAATTCGCCATCATCCGCCTGGGCGCCCTCAACCACTGCCTCGGCGACCCCAGCAAAGCGCTCTGCCTAGACGGCGCATCCGCCGCCATCAAAGCAGGCGGTCCCATCCCGAGCATGTGCCAACCCGCCACCTGCCGAAACTCAGTCATTACCGACAAGCACCTACCCATCTGGCAGCACGAGGAAGCAGACCTCACCGAGAGACTCAAGGACAAGAAGATGGCTGACGTCCATCGCCAACGCCTCGAAACCCAGCTCGCCGACGTCCGCTGCATCACCCAACAAGAGCCCAAGTGACCACCGTTAGCCCGGCGACGGAGAAGAAGCTGCGTGACGCCATGCAGCGGCTCCTCACAGGGCAGTCGAAGCGGACCGACGGACGGCTCACCAAGGCCAATCTGCACGCAGAGGCCGGTGTCAGCCGCGCCACCATGAACCGCGCCGAGGCAGTCATCGCTGACTGGGATACCGCTGTCGGCACACAGGCCGCGCCCCGAGACTCCCGGATCGTCGAACTGCAGAACAATGTCTCCAAACTCAAGCAGACCATCGCGACGCTGCGTCAACGCAATACCGAGCTTGAACGTAAGAACCAAGCCGCCGTCACGCTGATTGCGGAGCTCAACGCGCAGCTCCGGGCAAGTCGGGGCGAGACCCCGACGGGCACGGTCACGCCGATACGGAACCGCCAAGCACGCAGGCGATGGTGACTATCGACCACATCAGCGGCAGGACCAAGAACGGACGGTTGTCCTCGACGGCATGAGCCGCCTCAGTCAGTGCACAACAGGCGTCACCCGCTTTACCCGGCCTAAAACCGGTCTAAAACCGGTCTAAAACCGGTCTAAATCGGTATACATCCGGCTAAGCTGACCGCGTCCACGCACCGATGTCGATAAGCCAGGAGGTCGCCTGTGTCGGAGCCATGGCTGTCGGCCGACGACATCGCTAGCCACCTCGGCGTCACCAAGGACACCGTCTACATCTGGATTGCAGAGAAGGGCATGCCAGCCCACAAAGTGGGGCGCCTATGGAAATTCCAGTCCGCCGAGGTCGACGAATGGGTGCGCCGTGAAGGCGCAGCCGCCGACGGCAACGCCCAAGACTGACCACGCGCCTCATCGGCAACGTCCCAGATCAACCATGCAAAACTGTCGGATCGAATGACTACGGTGACATAGTCAGAAGGGGGCACCGCAATCGTGAGCTTGTTTGACGACGTCAAACCTCGGCGTGATGTTTTGGATGGGGAGCTGACGGAGGCACGTTTTGCAGCCAGCTTAGAAGAGGTGATTTCGGGAACTGCGCCACACGCCTACGGGGATGCGAGTGCGTTCTTCTCCTCCACCTACCCATCGGGTGGACTGAAGTCGCTGCTCAACGAGGCCATCGGACGAGTGACCGGCGGGCGTCCCGACGCCGCTAGCGTGATCCGACTAGAAACTAACCTTGGCGGCGGCAAGACCCACAACCTCATCGCCCTTTATCACGCCGTCCGCGGTGACCTGAGGCCCGACCAAGCCGCAGAGTTGATGGATCCCACGCTGCTCCCAAAGACCCCAATCAAACAAATTGGTGTCTTCGTTGGCACCAGCTCGGGAGCATCGAGCTTTCCGGCGATCGACGGCGTCGCGGCCAAGACGGTCTGGGGCTACCTGGCACTGCAGCTGCGCGGAAAAGCCGGATACGAACTCGTGCGCGCCGACGATGAGGCTTTGACAGCGCCAGGTTCGGACGCGATCAAGCGCCTACTCGGCCACGAGCCATCCCTGATCCTCATCGACGAGATCGCCCGTTACTACGCCGTCGCGAAGGGCGTGGAAGTCGGTCAGACGACCCTGGCAGGGCAGACGACCGCGTTCCTCATGGCGTTGATGGAAGCTGTCGACGCCCTCCCGCACGCAGCACTGGTCATCACGACGACCGGGCTGACCGATGCATTCGGAGAGAACACCGCCGACGTCCTCACGGCGATCGACGAAGCCCGTGAACTCATGGCGCGGAAGGAACTCGTGCTGCGCCCCAGCGGCGAGGCGGACCTTCCGAAAATCCTTGCCCGGCGACTATTCGAGTCCATCCCGCCTGGGATCGCCAGTCGCGTCGCCAAGGACTACGCCGACGCTGCCGACGCGGCCTTCAATGGTGGTCTGGACCTGCCAGAAGGGATGATCACAGCGGGTTGGGCCTCGGAGGTGACGAACACCTATCCCTTCCACCCCGCCTTCATCCGGGTGCTTGACAAGCGGTTGTCGACGATCCCCAACTTCCAGCGCACACGCGGGGCGCTGCGGTTGCTTGCCCGGGTCGTTCGCGAGCTGTGGCATGACAAGCCTGAAGGCGCCCAGCTCATCCATCTGCACCACGTCAACCTTGCCGACAAGGTGATCGCCGAGGAACTGTCCAGCCGCCTCGAACGCGCGGCCTACGAGCCCGTCATCCGTGCCGACATCGCCACCCAGGGCGGAGAACGATCCCACGCTGATGCGGTTGACCAACACATGGGGAACCGCTACGCCCGCCGCCTAGCGACCGGCATCTATCTCTACTCTCTGACCCGTGATGTCCCGGGCGTTCCCGCCTCTGAGCTCTACGGTGCGACGCTCGCACCCGGTGATGATCCGAACCTCATCCAGCGCTCGTTGGACGCCCTGGAGAGCGCCTGCTGGTACCTGCACGCCGACATCCGCGGGTTCCGCTTCTCGACCGAGGCATCGCTGGTCAAGCTGATCCAAGAGGCCGAGACCGAGATCAGTATCACCAAAGCCCGTACCGAAGCGACCAGCATCTTGGCCCAACGATTCAAAGACGCCGCTCTGAAAGTCAAAAGGGCCTGGGAAGACGCCAAGGTCCCCGACAGCGACGAGGACGCCTGGCTGGTCATCCTGCATTGGGACGAATTCGGCGATCATCGCGGCGTCGACCCGCACGGAGCCACCCCTGCCAAAGTCAAAGAACTGTGGGATCGCACCCCCTCGGGCGGCATCCGCGAGTACCGCAACCGGCTGGTCATCCTCGCCCCTTCACTGGCCAGCCACGACGCTATGGTCCGCGCGGTGCGGACTCGACTTGCCCTTGCCGCCCTGGAGAGCAATCCGGACGTGTTCGCGGCACTTACCCCAGATAAGCGGGAAGAACTCAAGAACAGGCGTAAGGAATCTGACCTGCTCGCACAGATCGCCGTCTGCAACCACGTCAATGTTCTTTACGTGCCAACCGCCAGCGGGTTGGAGTCAATCGAACTTGACGTTGTGACCCAGGCATCCGCGCGGCCTAACCAGACTGATGCCATCCTCGACCGTTTGGCCAGCATGGATAAGACCCTCACCGCCGGTTCCAAACCACTAGACCCCGGCTATGTGAAGACCAAACTTGGGGAACTGCTCCAAAAGCCCCAGCCGACAAAGGAACTGATCCGCGTTTTCGCTCGTCGCACCGACCTGAAGATGGTGCTCGACCGGGCACAGCTGGTCGCCCTCGTCGGTGCCGGCGTCCGCAACGGCGTGTGGGAATACCACGATCCTGAACGCGGTGAAGATGGATGGGCCACGAAAGACCACCCCAATACCGCGGTCCGATTGGCGGAAGACACCTTCCTCTACCCACAGGGCTCGGCGCCACCGCCGAAACAATTGGTGTGCCCCTTCTGTGGGGAGAGCCACCCAGGCGCCACATGCTCGGGTGGCGGCGGTGGACCCATCCCGCCGCTTCCACCAGCGCCGGGAACGGTATTTGCAGGGGCAGGTTCGGCTGGCAAGGCTTTCGCGGACGCACGTGCAAGCGCCGCCGAGGCTGGCCGTCACGATTTGAGAAAGATCAGCGTCACCATCGACCACGTCGGCCCGGGCGCAGGAACGGAACTGACGAGACTGCACACCGTGGTGAATCCCGGCACGCTCGGAGTAACGCTTCACTACGACGTCGATGCCACCATCGCACTCAGCGATCCCAACGACTCAGTCCAGGTCCGTTTTCATGGAACCCCAACGGATTACGCGTCACTTCGTGAAGCCCTCAAACAGCTTCTCGGGCCCCGGCAAGCAACCCTCAAAGCCTCAATCGCTGCGCGCTGGGAAAACCCGATCCCGCTATCCGGTGACGCGGCTAACGCAATCGCCCAAGCCGCAACTGATACCGGTCCGACGAAGTGCTCAGTTTCCGTGAGCACAGAGGCGACGGAATGAGTCGCGCCGAGCACTACACATGCCTCGTCACCCGCGACGACGAAGGACGGATTACCGCTGTTGAAATCGACGTCACCGACCTAGAAGGCGCTAAACGAGTGATCAAGGTAAACGGTTACCAGGCGGCACACATTGCCGCTCCGCTTCAAGAGATATTTCGGGCGGCAGCACTGCGCGGGCGGCAATGGACCTCGCCACGAGCATTCGAACTCGCCCCAACCCTCGGAGCCCACGCCGAGCTCCTACTGCGCGCCGTCAAGCCGCTGCGTCGTATCGACCGAGTCACAAGCGTCGCACAAGGGATCGCCGAAATGAGCCGCGAAGAAGCCAACTACTGGCACGCACAAAACCAACGCCGCCACGGACTCAAAGCCCTCCGAGTCCTACTAGACGGATCTAGCAGATGACACGCGCGTTAATCGAGCAATGGTTACCAGCTGCAGCCCTCGGCGCCGAAAGTCTCCGTGAGCGAGCAACATTTACCGCATTGCCGCCATCATTCGCCCTACACGTTTGGTGGGCTCGTCGCCCCTTGATCGCAAGCCGGGCGGCGGTCCTCGCATCCTTGCTCCCGGCCTGGCCAAGTGAAGACGAGGCGAAAGACAGCGCGGAAGCCGCCGAAATTCTGGCGAAGCTCTTATCCGAGTTTCCACGCGGCGAGTCCCAATACCGCGCCTGGTTTATCAAAACACTTGGCATATTGGGTGATCCAGTTGCCGGGCGCGCTGCAATCAAGACCGCCAATGCAGCGGGAGTCAAGCTCGCCGGTAATGGCTACGGCTATCCTCGAGCGTTCACTGTGAGCCCCGATGAACGCGCCATCGAACTGGTCCACCGCCTTGCCTCATCTAGTGCCAGCGGAAGCAATCGATCAATTGTGCTAGACCCCTTCGCGGGTGGCGGCTCGATTCCTTTCGAGGCAGCTCGTTACGGGTGTGATGCGATCGCCAATGAACTCAACCCCGTGGCCACAGCGGTTCTCCAGGGCACCGTATCTCTCCCGGCAAAACTCGGACCAGCTTTCACGGACATCATCGAGCACTGGGGCGCGAAATGGGTCCAACGCGTGCAGTCCCAACTTGAAGAATTCTTTCCAAGGGCCGGTTCGGAGACGATTGTTTCTTACGTTTGGGCGCACACCGTGCCGTGCCCCACTACTGGTCGACCGACTCCGCTAGCACCCGACTTCTGGGTTGCGCGTGGCACGGCAGGTCGCAACATAGCTGTAGCGCTTGAAGTAGATCATGAAGAAGGGTCCTACAGCCTCAGAATCGTCGAGGGTAGCGACGCGGCTCAATGGGGTAATCGCTCGACTTATAAGCGCGGCGCGGCTGAAAGCATATGGACCGGTGAAACGTTCTCCGGCGAGTACATCCGGAAAATGTCTGCGGAGCGGCGAGTCGACCAGATGCTGCTCGCAATGTCCTTTACGAAGCCGGGCACTTCTGGCAGACAGTTCAGGACTCCGACAGCGGCTGACTTGCAGGCAGTAGCAAAGGCAGAAGCTCAGCTTGCGCGGATGCTCCCGGCTTGGGAGGTCGATGATTTGGTACCGAATGAAGCTATTCCGCCGGGGTGGAAGACAGACGAGCCGCGACGCATGGGCATCGAGCGGTGGTCGGAACTATTCTCTCCTCGCCAACTCCTCACGAATTTAACTGCCCTCGATGAGTTGAGACGTATCACTGCAGAGGCCCGCGCGGAACTTGGCGATGAAGAGGGCCGGGCCCTCGGGTTGTATCTTGCCCTCGCATTCGACAAAGCATGCGACTATAACGGCATGCTAAGCAGTTGGGACGCAACGCGGTTGAAGGTGCGCAACACTTTTGATCGCCATGACTTTGCTTATAAGTGGACATTTGCAGAGTTTGATGGCGCACACTCGCTGATTCCGTGGGTCGTGAATCAGCTTACGCGCGTGTATTCTCAGATGGTGCGGCTCGTTCACAGAGACGAGACGATATTCACTTCGGGAGCGTCGGCCAATGCACGAATAATTCGCGGCTCGGCGACAGCTTTGCCGATTCCCGACAACTCCGTGGATGCAGTTGTAACTGATCCACCGTATTACGACAACGTGATGTATGCGGAGTGCTCGGACTATTTTTACGTTTGGCTCAAACGGTCCCTGAGAGACACTTGGCCACAATTCACCGATCTGGTCCTCACGGATAAGCAGGAAGAAGCTGTTGCCAACCCTGCTTTGTTCAAAGACGTTGCTGCGAAGCCTAAGCGCGGAAAGCGGAGCAAAGGAGACGGAAAGACGGCGACTGAACTGGCCGATGAGCGCTACGAAAAGCTGCTAACGTCGTCATTTCGAGAGGCGCATCGCGTACTAAAGCCGGCAGGTGTGCTAACTGTCATGTTCACCCACAAGAGAGTCGATGCGTGGGACACTCTGGGTGTTGCGTTGCTCGACGCTGGTTTCTCTATTGACGCGTCGTGGCCTATCCACACTGAGAGTGAACATTCACTGCATCAGGCGAAGAAAAATGCTGCTGCCTCTACGATTTTTCTCGCTTGCCGCAAGCGACTATCTAGTGCACCCGCTTATTGGGCTGACATCCGATCCGCGGTGGAATGTGCAGCTGAGGAAGCCGCTTCGCGGTTCGCAGCCGAAGGCATGACCGGTGTCGACTTGACGATCGCGACCTATGGGCCGGTGTTGTCAGTGCTCTCTGACAGTTGGCCGGTTTACACGGGAGAACTAGGTGCCGACGGACATCCTGAGGTCTTGCGTCCCGACGCGGCCCTTGACTTGGCGCGAGAACGAGTCGCAACTCTAAAGAAGCGGGGCCTACTCGGTGGCCGCGATGTCGAGTTCGATCGAGTGACAGACTGGTATCTGCTGGCGTGGAACGACTTTCGGGCTGCTGAGTTTCCTTTTGATGAGGCCCGAAAGCTCTGTATCGCTACCCACCTCGAGTTCGAGGATCTCTCGCGCCGCGACAAGATCGTCAAAGCTACGAGCGGTTCGGTCACCTTGCTGACGCCGGCCCAGCGCCGCACTGCCGGCGGGCTTGATCCCGACGCGTCTTCGTTTACCAATTGGATCGACCGGCTTCACGTTTTGATGCTGATCTATGACGAGGACGGCCTGCCCGCAGCACGGGCTTGGCTGGCTCGGACAGGGATGGGTGAGGACCCTCGCTTCGCCGATCTCCTGCAAGCTGCACTGACCGCGATCCCTCGGGTGAAAGACAAAGGCCAGTTTGTCCGCCCCGAAGCCCGGATTCTGGACAGCCTTCGAACCGCCTTGTTCGATCAGATTCCGGTGCCCGTCGATGCGACCGTCCCGCAAGCTCCGAAAGGCTTATTCGAGATCGACGGCGAGCTCGGGTTCAGCGTTCCCGGTCAACTCGGCTACGAGGAAGAAGAGGCCGCAGAGGGCGCAGAGTGAGCGTCGAGCGTCGGGATGACGGGACGGCGGCTCCTGCGGGTTTGCGCGGAATCGACCTTCAGCCAGGTTACGATTCCAGCGACAAAGTTCTGGAGATCTTTTATGTTCCAGCTCTCTCGCGGGCGGTTTCCTATGACCGCTCCGTCGGGTACTTTCGGTCCTCCGCTCTGAGTGTGGCCGCGAGGGGACTCGCCCGTTTCATCAACGGTGGCGGCCAGTTGCGGCTATTGTGCGGGGCGGAGATCGCCGAGTCCGACCGTGATGCACTGCTCGGGAATAGCTCCCTCGAAGGCCCTTTCGCCCAACGGTTGGCCGATCGCTTAGTCACTGACAACGAGGTTGACCAACACCGTCTGCAAGTACTCGCATGGCTCGCACAGCAGGGCCGCCTGGAGGTGCGCATAGCGATCGCCGTGGATGACAACGGCGTCCCGATCACCGGCGGTATGAAAGACCCTTACTTCCACGAAAAAATCGGCATCCTCCGAGACGGTCAAGGCGACGGAGTCGCGTTCCAAGGCTCGATTAACGAGTCAGCTACAGCGTGGACGAAGAACTTCGAATCGTTCTCCGTGTACAGCTCCTGGGGAGCTAGTTCGGGCTATTTCAGCTTCTGGGCCAATAAGTTCGATGAGCACTGGGCTGGTCGGATATCCGGTTTCAGGGTGTATCCACTACCGACAGCGGCGCGCGACAAGCTGCTCAGCATCGCTCCTGATGAGCAGCCAGACACGCGAGACATTCAAGAGCCACCCCCGATGGGAGTGGATGCCGTCATCGCACGGTACTTGCGCGTCGCCCCCCGTTTGGTCGCGGCAGAGGCTCTGGCGGAAGCGACGATTGGCTTGGACTTGTTCCCGCATCAGCGCCAAGTCGCCGAACGTCTGGCCGGTTTATATCCACGGTCATGGCTACTGGCTGACGAGGTCGGCCTCGGAAAGACGATCAGCGCGGGCATTTCGTTACGGCGCCTTCTACTCGATGGACGGGTCCGTCGAGCTCTGATCCTGGCACCCGCGAACGTCTGTCGGCAGTGGCAAGACGAGCTCTTTGAAAAATTTGGACTATGGGTTCCGCGACTGGAGACGAACAAGGTCTATGGGGCCCATCCGTCGGATGTTCACAGCGCCGGCGTCAACCCATACGCGGAACACCCGCTACTGATTGCGTCGAGCCATCTCGCTCGCCGACCAGAGCACCAGCGACTCATTCTTGACGCCGGCTCCTATGACCTGGTCGTTGTTGACGAAGCGCATCACGCCAGACGAACCCACCTGGCCGAGAACCGATACCGCCCCGGACGCATGCTGGAGTTGCTCGATCAACTGACAGACCAAGGCGCCACCCGAGCGTTGTGGCTGTTGACCGCCACGCCCATGCAAATCGACCCGGTCGAGCTTCGAGACTTGCTCGTTCACATCGGGCTTCAAGGGACGCTGTCCGACCGCGATGCCTTCAACCGATTCTTCCGGGAGTTAGCCAAAGACGACGAAGCACGCATCGCATGGGACTGGCTCGACCAAGCCTTGCGTGAGACTGCCCGCCTACCGCGCACCGCTGCCGATCAGGCACTCCTGGACAACATCAGAAGCTCTGTGGGAGCCATCGCAGCCGCAAGAATCGAACGATTCGGCACCGGACAACTCCCGGCTTCAGAAATCGTTAGTGGGCTTGATGCCAAGGGAATTGATGCGCTCCTCACTTGGATCCGCAACATCGGACCGGTTGGTCAGCTCGTCACGCGCCACAGCCGACGCACCCTCAAGATCTACCGCGAGCAGGGACTCTTGTCCGAGAAGCTCGCCGACCGCGAACCCTTGCCGGTCGTCATTCCTTTCGATAGCGAGGAACAGGATCTCTACGACCAACTTGATGAACTCATCGATCGCCTCATGCTGGCACACGGCACCACCAAGGGCGCGGGCTTCGTCCTGACTGTCTACCGACGGCGACTGACTTCGTCTTGGGCTGCGATCCGTAAGACCCTCACACGCCGCTTGGACCATGAAGAGCTTTTACTTGATGACGACCTCTTAGACGAAGCGGACGACGAGGAAATCCCAACCACCACAACTGGATCAATCAATCAAGCCCAAGCACTTCCGCTGACTGCCGAAGAAATCAGCGAAATTCGCGGCTACGTCGAACGCATGAACTTCGTGACAGACTCCAAGTTCAACCGACTGCTCACGGATTTGAACGAATCGCGCGACGTAGGTCGATCCACAATCGTCTTCACGCAATACGCTGACACCCTTGAGGATTTACGCGAGCGGCTCAGCGGGGCATACCAATACCAGATGGCAACTTTCACCGGAGCCGGCGGCAGGATCTTCCGCGAACTCGATGGCTGGGTTGACATCTCCAAACGCGACCTCGTCGAAGAAGTCCGGGCTAGACGCATCACCGTTTTACTTGCCACAGATGCAGCCAGCGAGGGCCTGAACCTCCAGACCTGCAGTTATCTAATTAATTACGACATGCCCTGGAACCCGATGCGCGTCGAACAACGTATCGGCCGAATCGACAGACTTGGACAGCAAGCGTCTGTTGTGAAGATCCGAAGCTATTTCATCCCCAACACCGTCGAAGAAGCCGTCTACCAAGCTCTCGCCAACCGTATCGACGTTTTCAGCGGTCTGCTAGGAAGTCTCCAGCCCATCCTCGGCGCCGCAGAGCAAGCCTTCCGCCGAATCTTTCAGGCACCCAGAAGCGAACGCCTCGCAGCGCAGCAGCAAGAGGTCAAACAGCTTCTCCATCGTCTGGAACATGGTGATAGCCACGGATTGGACGCACTTGCAGAAGATCCCATGCCGCTGCCCGTCTACCCGCCGTCGCCAGTCACGCACGCGGATTTAAGGGACGTACTGGTCGATCGGTTCGCCGCAGTCCTCGATGACGTATACCGACCTGTCACCTGGACGCCATCCCGCGCGTCTCGCGACCCCCAGGCATGGACTGCCTTGGCCACCTACGGCCACCCACGGCTCAACCCGGTCCTAGACAAACACGCCGGCGAACACCTACCCGACGACAGTGCACTGGTCCTCTCGCCAGGAGACGAGGGCCCCGTTGCAGCGGTTCGAGCGGATCGGACACCGCCAGCATTAATCACTAACCTTGCCGACGTCGATCAATTAGGCCCCCCAACAGCTCGCGGAGAAGCCGAAACACTGGCTGCATCAGTGGCTTCCGCGACCAGAGACAGCCGCCACAGCTATGAGGAACAACTGGCTGTACTACAGCAGAGGCAATCCACCGATAACTTGCGTCAGCGGTTCACATCCTTAGTGCGCGAGACAATTGGCGCCGGCTGCGCTGCGTCGCGCCATGACGGCGGCGGTGCAGCTGATCCGATCACTATTTGGTACAGCCTGGGCTCCGACAGCACCAGTCCTTGGGCCTACGCGAGAGCGATGCAAGATCGGCTTGGAGTTCCACTCGGGCAACTCATCGCTGGTGACCTCGGCTCAGACCTTGACCCGATCCCACCTCAACGCTGGACACAAATAAAGCAACGGAGTGGTCAGAAACTCGGAAAATTGATCAGCGAATTCACAAAATGATCTACCGGAGTCACGCTGCTGCGACACTATCCGACTCCAGGGGACTGTCTCGTGAGACATGGAAATTTCGCATAAAGGCCGGATCGGCAATGGCGGTGTCGCAGTGGACATCATGGTCGTGCCGTCCCAATCCGGACGGGCGAAGAAAGGTGCGCGGGCTGCCGCTCTGGCCGGCCACGGCGCCGCAACCGCCCGGATCACCCCGGGCCTCGAGCCCGCACTGGTCGACCATGCGCCGCGCACGCTCGAGGCACTCAGCCCCGATGATCACCGGCGCATCGACGTCAACGTGGCCGGCCCCGCCGCGTTACTCTGCGCAAAAGCGATCAAGATCGAGGAACGTCTGGCTGACTCCCAACGCGGAATGGCCGCACGGCTCAGGGAGAAGGACGCACTCGACATGCTGCGGCTACTCCAGGCGGTCGACACTGCGGAACTCGTCGCTGGATTCCACCGACACTTCAGACACGACGTGGCACGCGAAATGAGCTCGCGCGCATTGGCGTTCATGCGAGCCGACGCCACCGAACCCTCGTCGCGGCTGCCACAGCTGGCCGCCGCAGCCACCGGCGGAGATCCGACACTTGCGCCGAGCTTCGCGGCCCTCACCCAAGTATTGCTTCGCACACTCGACGAGGGGTGACCGATGCAGGGCGCCGCCCCTCCATCAGCGACCTGCCCCGATCAACTCCCGCAACTTGTCACCCCCGCAAAGTAAGGTCAGCTTCGTTTGATGCTGGACGTCGAGCAAGGGGGTGACGAATGGACGCGTTAGGCTCGCGCTGAATCCGGCGTTCGAGTCCGGCAGAACGGGCGGTGAACTGGTCAGCGAAACGGTGTGCTCGACCCCGGAACGGTGAGCATCTCCGAGACGTAGTGCGTGATCAGACCAGGCGGTGCGGCAGGCAGGCGTTCTACATAACGTCATGCCGTCAACGACATCCGCGGCTCGGTGGACACCGCGATCTCGACGTAGTTCGAAGTCTTGCAGCAGTCATACCGAAAGTACTCTGTGGTGTGGCTACGCCCGCTCAGGCCGCGGTGAACCTTCGGTACCGAACCCATAGCCTCTCAGGGTCGGGGCGGTCTGCTCTGCGGCTCGGCAAGTTCATCAACTTCTGGCCGTGATGCTGCTGTAGACCGTGACGAAGCATTGGGCCATCGATCTCATCGAGCAGATCGTGCCGGATCTCGACGGTGTGATCAGGGCGGATGCCGAGGATGTCCGAGTCGTAAGCCGCGTGGTGAATCTTGCAGAGCGCCAGCCCATTCGGGACGATCGGCAGACCCTTCTCTTCAGAATCGGGAATGATGTGAGCAGCGTCCAGCAGAGGGCGGTGGTGCAGCATGCACACTGCGCATCGGTCCGCATAGGCCAGCATCACACGACTAGCGAACAATGGTTGGTGCAGTCGGCGACGTGTCTCGGACAACAGGTACCGGCGAAGTGCAGCTTCTATCCCGCTATCGAGGTCGACGTCAAGTTGGTCAGCAGTCAGCGCAAGGACGAACTGGTCCTCCTCGGGTTCCTCCTTCAGCAGATAGATCGGGGCGATGACATTGAACACGCTTGGTGCCACGCCGACGAACCACATAAGGGGCGCTTCTTGGCGCATTGCCTCGCGCAGCGACTCGTTTTCGGCCGTCCCGCGCTGATCTGCGCGCAACTTGTACCGGTGCAGGCCGTCTGGACCCTCATGATCGTCATACGGCGCCACTCCAGACTTCGGCGCGGGAGTGAGGATAGACAGCGCGGCCTTCCAACCTGCCGGCTTTCGGATACCGCGGCCGCGATCGACTAGGGGGAAGCGAATCCCATCAACGAAGAAATCGCCGGCCAATTCATCCCGGGTCATCGGATTCGAGCCGTCGAGAGTCCTGGCGTTTACCCATTCCAGTGCCGACCTTCGTATGACACCTTGGCCGAACGGCGCGATCACGGCATCATCGTGCCTCGAGACGGCCGAACCCACCGCGTAAACTGCGTTCCTGTGTCCTTGACCGACAACGACATCGCCCACCTGGAGCGCTGTGTGGAATTGGCCCGGGAGGCGCTGGAGAACGGTGACGAGCCGTTCGGCTCCATCCTGGTGGACGCCGACGGTGCCACGTTGTTCGAGGACCGCAACCGGGTGAAGGACGGCGACGCCACCCGGCATCCCGAATTCGGGATCGCCGCGTGGGCCGTCGACAACATCGCGCCCGTGCGGCGGGTGCGCACCACCGTGTACACCTCCGGCGAGCACTGCCCGATGTGTGCGGCCGCGCACGCCTGGGTCGGCCTCGGCCGCATCGTGTTCGCCACCTCGTCCCAGCAGCTGTCGCGCTGGCGCGGCGAGTGGGGCACCCCGCCGTCGCCGGTGGCCGCGCTGCCGATCACGACGGTGGCCCCGCGCATCGTGACCGACGGGCCCGCACCGCAATTCGAGGCGGAGATGAAGCGGCTCTACGAGGTCAGGTTCCGGCCGTGACCGAACCACCCTGGGTGCGGCACGCCATCTGGTGGCACGTCTACCCGCTGGGTTTCACCGGCGCCTTCCCGGCCGTCGACCCTCCCGCGCCGCAGGAGCACCGACTGCGCCGGGTAACCGCATGGCTCGACCACGTCGTCACGCTGGGCACGTCCGGCATTGCGCTGGGGCCCATGTTCGCCTCGCGCACACACGGTTACGACACCACCGACCATTATCGGATAGACCCGCGGCTGGGCACCGGGGACGATTTCGACGAGCTGGCCGAGCAGGCGCATGCCACGGGGGTGCGCGTGCTGCTCGACGGTGTTTTCAACCATGTCGGCACCGAGTTCCCGCACTACCGTCGCGCCCTGGACGGGGACGCTGGCGCCCGGCGCTGGTTCCGGGAATCCCGCGACGGTTTCGCCACTTTCGAGGGCCACGGCGAACTGATCGCCCTCAACCACGACGAACCGGAGGTGATCGATTACGTCGTGGACGTCATGGGCCACTGGCTGGACCGCGGCGCCGACGGGTGGCGGCTGGACGCGGCGTACGCGGTGCCCGCGCGGTTCTGGGCGCAGGTGTTGCCGCGGGTGCGCGAGCGTCATCCCGACGCATGGTTCGTCGGCGAGGTGATCCACGGCGACTACGCGGCCGTGGTGAGCGAATCCGGCTTCGACGCGGTGACGCAGTACGAACTGTGGAAGGCCACCTGGAGCGCGCTGAACGACGGCAATTTCCACGAACTCGACCACGCGCTGGGACGGCACGCCGAATTCCTGGAAACCTTTGTGCCCCAGACCTTCGTCGGCAATCACGACGTGACCCGCATCGCCAGCCGGCTGGCCGACCCCCGGCACGTGGCGCACGCTCTGGTGTTGCTGATGACCACCGGCGGAGTTCCGACGATCTACGCCGGCGACGAGTTCGGTCTGCACGGCGTCAAGGAGGAGCGCGCCGGTGGCGACGACGCGGTGCGCCCGGAATTCGGGGCTCCCCCGATGCCCGTGGACGACGCGGGTGCGCAACTGTTCGTGTTGCACCAGTTCCTGATCGGGCTGCGCCGGCGCCACGCCTGGCTGCACCGGGCCCGCACCACCGTGCTGCACCTGGACAACCGCTGCTATGTGTACGAAACCCGTTGCGGCGAAGAATCTCTGGTGGTGGCATTGAGTGTGTCGGACACCCCGGTTCCGGTCCGGCTGCCGGCGCCGGTCACCGTGATCGCTGGCAGCGGCGCGCCCCCCGAGCAGACGCTGACCGACCTCGTGGTGCCCCCGCACGGCTGGCTGGTCGCGGCGCCCCACTGACCGACGGTCAGCCGAGCAGGGCCAGCGTCGCCGGATCTTGCCGGCCGTCCGGGTAGCCGGCGTAGAACCGGTCCAGCACCGCGGCGAAGTCCGCCGCGGCCGCGGCCGGACCCGACGCGCGCTCGAACAGCGTCATGCTGCTGCGGACCTTCAGATGGTCGGGGAAGCCGAAAATCTGGTCCGCCGAACGCCGTTCGCGTCCACCGGCATCCACCAGGATCCGGGCACATTCGCGCAGCCGGGCGCCGAGCACCGGGTGCGCCAGGTAGGCCCCGGCCTCCGCGAGGCCGGAGATGCCGAATCGGCGCGCCGTCGGGCTGCCGCCCAGGCCGGCCAATTGCGGGAAGACGAACCAGATCCAGTGGCTGCGCTTGCGGCCCGAACGCAATTCGGCCACTACCGTGTCGTAGCACCGATCCTGGGCATCCACGAACCGGCTCAGCTCGAACGGGTCCGCCGCGGACATACGAACCACCCTGGCATGTCCCGCCCGGGTTCGCCGGGAAAACCCGGTGCAGCGACTACTGTTCCAGCCGTGGCGACGCCGACAGACGATACCGTCGAGACCCCGTTGGAGGGCGGGCGCGGACGCCGGCGGGGCCGGCGATGGATGCTCTCGTGGGTCAGCATCCAGTCCAAGTTGTTGCTGATGCTCCTGCTGACCAGCGTGCTGTCAGCGGCGATCGTCGGCGCCATCGGCTATCAATCCGGCCGGGCGTCGTTACGGGCCGCCGCGTTCGACCGGCTGACCGAGATCCGGGAAGCCCAGACCCGCTTCGCCGACGGATCCTTCAAGGACCTGGAGAACTCGCTCGTCGTGTACACCCGCGGCTCCACCACCATCAACGCGATGCGGGAATTCACCAAGGGCTTCGACGATCTCAACAGCGATCCGGCCAGGTACACCGTCACCCCGCAGCAGCAACAGCAGATCGAGAAGTACTACCGAACCCAGTTCGCACCCGAGGTGGAGAAGGAGTCGGGGCTCGAACTCGACCTGCGCGGGCTGCTCCCAGAGTCGAATGCGCAGCGCTACCTGCAGGCTATCTACACCGCGCCGTACACCACCGACACCTACGCCATCGATGTCGACGACGCCCGTGACGGCAGCACCTGGACCGCCGCACACACGAAGTACAACGACTTCTTCCGCGAGATCGTCCACCGATTCGAATACGACGACGCGCTGCTGATCGACCCACGGGGCAACGTCGTGTACAGCGCCTACAAGGGCGTCGACCTCGGCACCAACATCATGACCGGCCCGTTTCACGACAGCGACCTGACCCAGGCGTTCAACAAGGCCCTGTCCACCAACACCGTCGACTACGTCGTCACCACGGACTTCGCGGCCTACCTGCCGTCGTACAACGAACCCACCGCATGGCTGATGTCCCCGGTCGGGGAGGGCGGTCACATCGAGGGCGTGCTGGCCATGCAGTTCCCCATCACGAAGCTCAACCGGCTGATGACCTTCGACAAACAGTGGGACCGCTCGGGCATGGGCCGCACCGGTGAGACCTTCCTGGTCGGTACGGACAACCTGATGCGCTCGGATTCCCGGCTCTTCCTGGAGAATCCGGAACAGTTCAAGCGCGACGTCATCGATGCGGGCACGCCGCCGGATGTGGCCGAGAATTCGCTGCGGTTCGGTGGCACCACACTGGTTCAACCGGCGGGCAACGAGGCGGTCCGGCTGGCCCAGCGCGGTCAGTCCGGCACCATCATCACCGACGACTACCTGGGCCAGGAGTCGCTGCAGTCGTACGCCCCGATGACCATCTCCAACTTGCACTGGGTGATGATCGCCAAGATCGACACCGCCGAGGCGTTCGCGCCGATCGCGAGCTTCACCAAGAAGCTGGTGCTCTCGACCTTGGGCATCATCTTCCTGGTCTGCCTGGCCTCGATGTTCCTGTCGCGGTTGTTCGTCAAACCCATCCACCGGCTCGAGGACGGCGCCCGGCGGATCAGTGCCGGCGACTTCCAGACCACGCTGCCGGTCGAGTCGCGCGACGAGTTCGGTGATCTGACCAAGTCCTTCAACGAGATGAGTCGCAGTCTGCGGGTCAAGGACGATCTGCTGACCCAGCAACGCCAGGAGAACGACCGGTTGTTGCTGTCATTGATGCCCGAGTCGGTGGCCGAGCGCTACCGCCAGGGCGAGGAGATGGTCGCCCAGGATCATCGCGACGTGACGGTGATCTTCGCCGACATCGTCGGCCTCGACGAGTTGTCCACCCGGTTGTCCAGTGACGAGCTGCTGATCGCGGTCAACCAGTTGGTGCGACAGTTCGACGCCGCGGCCGAGAGCCTGGGTGTCGAACGGGTACGCACCATGCGCAGCGGCTACCTGGCCAGCTGCGGCCTGAACGTGCCACGACTCGACAACGTCCGGCGCACCGTCGATTTCGCGGTCGAGATGGAAGAGATCGTGGACCGCTACCGTGCCGAGACAGGTCACGACCTGGCGCTGCGGGCCGGCATCGACACCGGAACCGTGAGCTCGGGCCTGGTCGGGCGCACCGCCGTCATCTACGACCTGTGGGGCGCCGCGGTCAACCTGGCCCACCAGGCCCAGAGCGGGTCGAGTCAGCCCGGCATCTACGTGACGACGACGGTCTACGCGGCGCTGCGGGACAGCGAACGGTTCACCTCCGCCGGTGAGGTCACCGTGGGCACTCCGCCCGACGTCACGACCGAACCGATCTGGCGGCTCGCGGAGCGCCCCTGATGCATTCGGCCCTGTCGTCGTCCTGGTTGCCGTGGGCCGTCGGCGTCGGGATCGGCCTGCCCCTGGCGCTGGTGATCCTGACCGAGCTGCACAACGCCCTGCGGCGGCGCGACAGCAACCTGGCCCGGCCGGTGTGGCTGCTGAAGACCTACATCCTGCCGCTCGGCGCGCTGCTGCTGATGATGACCAAGGCCCGCCAGGAAGCCGGCCACGAAACGCCGGTGCGCATCGTGGCGACGATCTTCGGGTTCGTCGTCATCGTGCTGCTGCTGTCCGGGCTGAACGCCACGCTGTTCCAAGGCGCCCCAGAAGGCAGCTGGCGCAAGCGGATTCCGTCGATCTTCCTCGACGTCGCGCGATTCGTGCTCATCGCGGTCGGGGTCGCGATGATCTTCTCGGTGATCTGGGGCGCCAACGTCGGCGGGCTGTTCACCGCGCTGGGCATCAGTTCCATCGTGCTGGGCCTCGCGCTGCAGAACTCGGTCGGACAGATCATCTCCGGGCTGCTGATGCTGTTCGAGCAGCCCTTCCAGCTCGGCGACTGGCTCGACACCCCAGCCGCCCGCGGGCGCGTGGTCGAGGTCAACTGGCGCGCTGTGCACATCGAGACCGGTAAGGGACTTCAGGTCACCCCGAACTCGGTGCTGGCGGGTGCGTCGTTCACGAACCTGAGCCGGCCGGCCGGGGACCACAAGATCACGATCGAGACGGCGTTCTCCTCCGCCGACCCGCCCGACGGGGTGTGCGCGCTGCTGATGCGCACGGCCGCCGCGCTACCGCAGTGCCGCCCCGATGCGCGGACCACCGCCGTCGCGCTCGGCGCTGACGGCTACCGGACCTCGATCCCGTTACGCAGTCCGGCCGACGACAGCGCGGCCCGCGCGACCTTCAACCGGTGGTTGTGGTACGCGGCGCGACGTGCCGAATACCACCTCGACGGCGCCGACGATGACTTCGCCACCGAGGAGCGCCTGAGCAAGGCCCTGCGGGACAGCGCCACCATCCTGCGGCTGACTCCCGCCGATCAGCGCTTCCTGATGGACCGGGTCCGGATGTTCCGCTACGGCGCGGACGAGACCATCCAGCGGGCCGGCACCGTGCCGCGGGCGATGAAGTTCGTGGTGTCCGGGCAGGCCCGGCTGACCGCCACGGCCGCGGACGGCAGCCTGGTGACCGTCCGCACCCTCGAGGAGGGCGATTTCCTGGGCCAGACGGCCCTGACCCGTGAACCGGTGTCGACGCATGCGGTGGCGCTCGGCGAAGTCACCATCCTGGAGATCGACCGCGACGATGTCGAGGAACTGGTCCGGGACAAGCCCGCGCTGCTCCACGAGATCGGGCGTGCCATCGAGGAGCGGCGCTCGGACATGCGCCGGGTGCTGGCGGCCCTGCAGCCGAACTGAGCGGCGCCAGGATTGCGCGCAACCGCATCGACTCTGGAGGCCTGATCCCCTCGTCCTGACCTATCCGATCGTGCTGCCACCGAGATCGTCACGCCGGCATTGGAACCCGCCCCGGCGGCACGGTCGGCCGCGGCGGCCTGACCTACGACGCGCCGAGTGTGAATCTGGTGCGGGAAACCGCCGGGACTCTCGCCCAGGATTCACACTCGGCGCGTTCTACACTCGCGGTATGCCGACTAGGTCAAGAACATCGCGGCCAACCCCGCGGTGCGGGTCCGGGTCGGCGGAGACTGGCACACCGGAATCGCCACCGCCCTGCCCGCCCACAACTGCGCGATGGTGCGCCTGACGGACACCGACCTGCTGACCAGCCGAATCGAGCTGGCCTGAGATGTCCTACGACCAGGAACTGGCCCACCGGATCCGAGAGGTGCTCAGCGGCACGCCGTTCACCGAGCGGCCGATGTTCGGCGGCTTGGCCTTCCTGATTCGGCGGGAACATGGCCGTCTGCGTCTGCGTCAGCGGCCGGGGCGGCCTGATGGTCCGGGTGCCACCGCAGGACACCGCCGCGCTGCTGGACCGCTCCCACGTCGAACCCATGGTCATGGGCGAACGCGAGATGGGGGGCTGGATCAGGGTCACCGACGACGGCACCGGCACCAAACGGCAACTGCAGTCATGGGTGCGCCGCGGGGTCGATCACGCCCGGAGCCTGCCGGCCAAATAGGGCTCAAGACCCGGCCGTCCGGGTACGCGAACAGGCATGTCCAGAAACACCACATCCGTGATCGTCGGCGGCGGGCTGGCGGGCCAACCCGGGCCAGCCGCGCGGGCCGGACCTCAGGACGCCGCGTCGGCCAGGTCCGACGCCGCCAACGTGGCACCAACCTCGGCGGCGAGATGCTCCGCCGGTGTCCACTGCGCGTCGATCACCTCGGGCAGGCTGAGCGCCTGTAGCCGCGCCATCTCCGCTCGGCGCCGGTCGACCAGTCCCCGAAGGTCCGGCGGTGGGGACAGCAGTTCGAAGCGGGTCAGGTAGCAGACGTCGTCGGCGTTGTCGATAACGTCGGCCGCCGCCATCCGGGAACCGTTCTCGCGCAATAATATTCGGAGCTGGTGGGTGGCGCGCACGGTGCTGTCCCAGGCCGTCTCGCGTGCCGACCGGGTGCGGACGATGCGCCGGCCGATCGGGTCGGACGGCGGGCGTTCAGGTTCGACGGCGGGCACGGCCTCCTCGGTGGCCGCGAGTTCGGCCGCCGCCAGCAGCAGCCCGGGATCGTCGGCGATGACCGGGTTGGCGAGTTCGGCCTCCCCCGGCCCGCGGTGCCCGACGTCGCGCACCGCCGCATCGAACGCCGCGGCGAACTCCGGTCCCGCGGCACCCCGACGCAGCAATCCGGCCAGCACCGCCGTATGCGCGGCCACGTGTCCGGTGGACGTCATGGTCGCCGGCGGCGGGGTCAGCGCGGCCGGCCGCCGCGCCAGCCGATTGAACGCACCCTCGATGGAAACCCCGAGGGAACTCAGTTCCCAGCCGTCCTGGATCTGGTTGCACAGCAACATCATCCGGGTGTCGATCCGAGCGTCGGACAGGGTGCCCAGCGTCTCGGCATCGAGTGCCGCCTCCGCCACCGCGGCGGCATGGGTCTGACACCGGTCGGAGTAGCCGCGGGTGGCCCGCAGGACGCGCTGCGCGGTTGCGGCGCGGGGCTCGTACGCATCGTGCACGGACACCCCGGTGTAGACCCGGTGACCGAAGACCGCGGTGGCCCGCGCTCCCCACTCGGCACCCAGGTCGGCCGGCATGCCCAGCAACCCGGCGGTGGCGCGCTGCGCGGCCCGCATCGCGCCGACCTGCACGTCGAGCGTGATGGGCGTCAGCGGACCCGGCAGCGCGTCGGGCACCCCGGCGGCGCTGAAGACCGGGTATCGGGGGTCGATCGGATAGTCGAACTCCCCGGCCGTGCCCTCGACCGCGGCCGGGGAACCCGTCGTCGGGGCCGCGACGAACACCCGGCAGCCGTCGTCGCCCAGCGGCCGGCCGGCCGGTCCCAGGGCCACGTCGGCGACCGCATCGGCCGCCGTCCAACCACATTCGAACTGCCAATCACGTTGCAGCGGAATGAGTCTGAAGATCGGGTCGGGAACCTCCCACAGCGGTGTGCCGCGCCGGACCGGCAACCCGGCGAGCAGCCGGCGGGCCGCCACGTAGGTGATCGACTCCACCCCGGCCACGTCCAGCTCACCGGTGCGATCGCTGTCCACCGCCAACGACAGGAACCGGCACAGATCGTCGACGTGCAGCAGACGCACCGGGACCGTCGTGTGATGCCGGTCGCTGACCAGCGTGGCCAGGGTGCGCCGCACCGCGATGTCGTCGAGCCGGCCGATCAGCGGGGCCAGCCGCAGCATCAGGGTGGGTCCCCAGCTGGATACGGCCAGTTCCTGGGCCTGCCGGTAGAGCTCCGGATCGCCGCCCGCGTGGATCGGGACGATCAGCCGCGTGCCCGACCGGGCCGCCGCATCCGCCAGCTGCAACAGTCCGGTCAACTCGACCGATTCGGGCGCATCCGGCTCCACCGGCGCCAAATGGATCACCACGTCGGCGTCGTCGGTCAGGGCCGCCAGCCGGTCGGGATCCAGCGGGCGGTACGTCACCGTCACGCGGCGGTCGAGATCGCGGTGTGCGCGCAGCGCGACCCCGGTTACCCGATGCCCCGATGCCAGCAGATGTGCCGCCGCCAGGCGGCCCAGACCACTGGTGACACCGGTGATCAATATTCGCATTCTCGTTCCCCGATCCCTCACCGGAGAGAATATGCCCGTCGCCAGCCTGTTGCGGGGGTTCTGCGGTATTGCGCTGAACCCCCGATCACGCCAGCACAGGGCGGAATCGGGGACGCCGGGAAACTTTGCCGGCGGCGGCCGGATCAGATCAGTTCGGCGCTGCCGTCGGGCTGCACCCGGACCTTCGCGCCGGCCGGATCGGCCGACTCGACCAGCGCCGCGGCGGCGTCCGGATCGGTGATCACGGCCAGTGCCCGCGCCTCGGCCGGCGTACGCACCGCCAGGAACGCCCGTTCCGGCCGGCCGTCCCGGTCGAACGGCGCGGTCCACGATTCCAGCGTCCCGACGCCGGCGAAGTCGGCGTCCTCGACCCGGGTCGGTTCGCGGTCCACCAGGTCCTGGACGTCGGCCCAGCGGAACCCGCCGGGCGGCGGGGTGGCGCTGTAGACACCGAACGCGTGCTTGGTCAGATAGCCGCCGTTGGCGGTGATCAGGCCCCGGGTGCCCGGCGCGGCCGCCAGCTTCTCGGCCATGGTGGCGATCGAGTGCATGACGTAGTTGTTCCACGGCCCGCCGGCGAAGGTGAGCCCGCCGGTGACCGTCAGCGGGCGGGCCGGGTCGTCGGTCGGCACCCCGATCTCGTTGGCGGCCACCTGCACCGCCGACGGGAAGCAGGAGTAGATGTCGATCAGGTCGACGTCACCGGCTCCGAGTCCGGCCAGCTCGAGGGCCCGCTGCGCACCGATCCGGATGGCCGGGCTGCGGTGGTACTCCCACCGCTCCGCGACCGCATAGCTGTCGTGCGCGTCGGTGCCCGACCACGGGAAAACCCAACGCTCCGAAGGGATCTGCAGATAGGTCGCCTTCTCCACCGAGGTCAGGATCAGCGCCGCGCCCTGGTCCACCATGTTGTTGGAGTTCAGCAGCTTGGTGTAGGGCCAGCTGATCATCCGGTTCTGCGGGCCGGCCGCACCGATCTCGGCGGCGGTGTGGGCCCGGTTGCTCCACGCATGCGGATTGTGCTGGGCCACCTCGTTGAACCGCGCCCACAGTTCCGCGATGCGCCGGCGATGGTCGTCCGGCGCCTCGCCCGCGGCGACCCGCAGCGCCTCCTCGAACAGCGGGTAGACGTGCGAGGGCAGCGCCAGTTTGATCCGCTCCTGCGCCGGGCTGGACATGTCGACGGCATCCTCGGCGCCCGACGGCACCGGCACCGACTCGTCCTGTGAGGTCCAGTCGGGTCGAATACCGTTGGCCTTCTGCTGTTTCCGCGTGCGCCAGGTCTCCGCACCGGCCAGCAGGACCAGCTCGGCCCGCCCCGCCATGATGTCCAGGCATGCCTGGTTCACCAGGGTCTGCGGCACGTTGCCGCCGATGCCCGTGTAGCGGGTGGCAGGGCCGTCGGCGCCGATGAGCTGCCCGAGCGCCAGGCCCGGATCGCGGTAGCGCCAGGACAGCAGGTTGACCACCCGGATGGCGTCGACGGCGGCCAGCACGCGCGGGTCGGCGGCGGCGCGGGCGGCCTGCGCCATCAACGCGACGGGCTCGACTGCGTCCGCCGGGTCGGTGCGCTGGTTGACCTGGCCGTATCCGACCAGGACGGGGGTGCGCGGATCCAAGGATGTGCCAGTCATGTCAGGCCTGCCCGGTGCGGTAGATGGATTTGGTGACGAGGTAGGCGTCCAGACCCTCGGGGCCGAGCTCACGGCCCAGGCCACTGGCCTTGACCCCGCCGAACGGGGCCGCGATGTCGAGGTTGTAGGCGTTGATCCCGATGGTGCCGGTTTCCACGGCGCGGGCCACGGCGGTAGCGCGGGCGGTGTCGGTGGACCACACCGTGCCGCCCAGGCCGAAGTCGCTGTCGTTGGCCAGCGCGACGGCCTCGGCATCATCCTCGTACGGGATCACCGCCAGGACCGGGCCGAAGATCTCCTCGCGCGCGATCCGATCGCTGTTCTTCACGTCGGCGAAGATCGTGGGTTCGACGAACCAGCCGCGCGGCTGGTCCTTCGGGATCGAGCCGCCCGCAACGATTTTCGCGCCGTCGGCGGTCCCGGCCGCGATGTAGCCGAGGATCCGCTCGCGCTGCTTCTCGCTGACGACGGGACCGATGTCGGTGGCGGGGTCCAGCGGGTCACCGACCACCAGGCCGTCGGCCAGCGCGGCCATGGCGTCCACCACCTCGTCGTAGCGGGAGCGCGGCGCCAGGATGCGCGAATTGAGATAGCAGGTCTGGCCGTTGTTGGCGAACGACTGCGTGCGCAACCCGGCCATGGTGGTGTCCAGGTCTGCGTCGTCGAGAATGATGGCCGCCGACTTGCCGCCCAGCTCGAGCGTCACCGGCCGCAACAGCCGGCCGCAGGCCTCGCCGATGATCCGGCCCGCGACGGTCGACCCGGTGAAGGAGACCTTGTCGATGCCGGCGTGACTCACCAGTTGCGCACCGGCGGCCGCTCCGCCGGCGACCACGTTGAGCACCCCCGGCGGCAGTCCGGCCTCGGCGGCGGCCTCACCGAAGACCAACGCGTCCAGGGCGGTCTCGGGGGATGGCTTGAGGACGACGGGGCAGCCGGCGGCCAGCGCGGGCGCCAGTTTGAACGCGGCCAGGGCCTGCGGGTAGTTCCACGGCGTGATGGCCGCGACCACCCCGACCGGCTCGCGGCGCACGATGGTGTGCCCGATGGCGCTCGGCCGGATCTCCTCGTCGGCCAGGGTGGTGATCAGGTCGGCGTAGTAGTTCAGCAGCAGCGCGGGGAAAGCGCCGTTGGCTCCGCGCGACAACGACATCGGCATGCCGTTCTCCCGGGTGACCAGCTCGTTGGTGTACGTGGCCCGCGCCTTCAGCGCGGCCGCCATCGCCCGCAGCAGGCCCGCCCGCTCGGCCGCCGGGGTGGCCCGCCAGCCGGGCAGGGCGGCGCGGGCCGCGGCGACGGCCGCGTCGACGTCGGCCGGACCGGCCGAGGCGCCGTCGCCCAGGTGCTCGCCGGTGGCGGCCTCGAGGACGGGTTCGGCGTGGTCGGCCGGGCGAAAGGTCCCGCCGACAAAAATCTGGGCGGATACCTGGGCGGGTGCGGACGTCATGTGGCGATCCTCTCGGGGGTGGTGAACAGCACGCCCTCGGCCAACAGCCGGG
>WBZP01001770.1_pt1 | contig 25872 bp, 21 predicted proteins | sample 5204301 | NCBI WGS metagenome assembly WBZP01 (sample SAMN12412401, study PRJNA552823) | activated sludge metagenome | isolation source: activated sludge from nitrification reactor of wastewater treatment plant... | place: USA: Pennsylvania | collected 2017 | reverse complement strand
GGGCGTGCTGACTTATTTCGGACTCGCCGTGATGGACGAATCGCTGCTGGTCATCGAAGGCAACGAACTGATCATCGGTCCGCTGGGCGGAACGGCTTCAAGCATGCTGGACGCGATCACCGGGCGCTGGCAGGAGGTCGGCGATCTCAAGCTGAGCCAGATCGGCAGCCTGCTCGGAACGGCGCTTACGCTGGCGGTATTGCTGTCGATCGATACGCTGAAGACGGCGGTCGTTCTCGACGCGCTGACCCGCAGTCGCCATGATTCCAACCGCGAACTGGTGGCCCAGGGTCTTGGCAACGTTGCGTCGGCCTGTGCCGGCGGGATGCCGGGCGCCGGCCAGATGGGGGCGACCCTGGTCAATCTCGCAAGTGGTGGCCAGACCCGCATCTCGGGGGTTGTCGAGGGAGTGCTCTCCTTGGTCGCCTTTCTTGCCCTGGGAACGTTCATCGCGTGGATTCCGGTCGGGGCGCTGGCCGGTATCCTGATGATCGTCGGTTTCCGCATGATCGACCGCCACAGCCTGCATCTGCTCGGGTCGCCATGGACCGTGCTCGACTTCATCGTCATCGTGGCGGTGGTGGCCGTCGCGGTCGGTTACAGCCTGATCGCAGCCTCCGGCGTCGGCATTGCGCTGGCCATGTTCCTGTTCATTCGCGAACAACTGAGCAGCACGGTGATCCGCCGCAAGATGGACGGTGGCACCCGGTTCTCGAAGCGCGTGCGTCTGCGCCAGGATATGGCGCTCCTCGAGAAGCAGGGTCATCAGTCGGTAATCCTCGAGCTGCAGGGTGGCCTGTTCTTCGGGACCAAGGACCAGTTGTACACCGCCCTCGAACCGGAGCTCGCCAAGCGCAAGTACATCCTGCTCGACATGCGGCGCGTGCAGTCGGTCGATGTCACGGCGGTACACCTGTTGCAGCAGATCCGTGACTCGCTGATCGAGCGCGACGCTTTCCTGATTTTCAGCAACTTGACGCATACCCTGCCCAATGGCCGGAATATCGCCGAGTTCTTCGATCAGATGGAACTGACGACGATGACCGAGCATGTCAAGGTGTTCGGTCAGCTCGACGACGCGGTGGAGTGGGTCGAGGACCAGATTCTCGGCCAGGGCGCGGGCGAGGCGCCCGAACTGGCGGCGCTGGAACTCAAGGATCTCGAGCTGTTCAAGGGGCACAAGGAAGAGACGCTGATCGACCTCGAGGCGGCCATGCAGCGACGTACTCTGGTCAAGGACGAGAAGGTATACTCGTTCGGCGACCCCGGCAACGAACTGTACCTGATTCGCAAGGGTGCCGTCCGCATCACCCTGCCGAGCACCGTCGAGGAAGGCGGGCATCACTCGCTGACCTACGGGCGCGGCGACTTCTTCGGCGGCATGGCCTTTCTCTCGCAGATGACCCGCCTCAACGATGCAACCGCACTCGATGATACCGAGCTCTACGTACTTCAGCGCGAGCAGTTCGAAGTGCTGCGCGAGGAGCACAAGCGGCTGGCGTGCACCCTGGTCGAGGAACTCGCCAAGGTGCTGGCCATGCGTCTGCGCTATGCGGACAAGGAACTCCTGGCCATGCAGGAATAGCAGTTGGTGGCGGGGAGGAGACCGCAGACCGTTTCCGGAGTGCTTGGGCTGCAGGTTTTCTGCGTGCAGGACCGATCCGCTTCCCGGCGAAGCGCGTATTGTTCCCGAGACATCGGAGAGTGTGCTTTTTTCGGCCAGACAGACTGTTGTTGTACGTAATTGGGCTATTATCTTTGACGCCGTAAGGCGCAAGTGGCGCTAACTTGTGGGAGACGAGTAATGTTCCAGCATATATTGTTGCCGACCGATGGCAGCCAACCGTCGCGAGACACCGCGCAACGCGCGGTTGCCTTCGCCAAGGCGAGCAACGCCAGGATAACGGCCTTGTACGCCAAGTCGGCCAGGCGCATGGACAACGAAAACTACGGCGATCTGATCGAACCCGAAGCGCTGGAACGCCTGATGGTGGGGCCCGAAGTGAAGAGCAAGGAGTACCTCGGGTTCATCAAGAAGCTGTGCAAGGAGGCCGGCGTCGATTGCACAGCGATCTCGGTCGTCAGCGACACGCCGTGGGAGGCAATCATCAACGCGGCCGACGACTACGATTGCGATCTCATTTTCATGGCCAAGCATGGTCGTGGCGGGCTGACCTCGTTGCTGCTGGGCAGCGAGACCTACCGGGTCCTGACGCATTCCAGCGTTCCGGTTCTCGTCTACCGGCCGTCGGAAATCGACGCGAAGCGCCGTAAGGCAAAGGCCAAGGAAAGAGAGAAAAAGAAGAAGGGCTGAACACGTCAACGTCTTTCCGACGGTCATCGTGACCGTCACGGCGGGGTTTGACTCTGCTGCGGTCAAACATGCGTTCGTGCATGAATCCCGGCATTTGCTTCCCGCCGTTGAATCCAGCTGCGGACGCTGTCCGCAACACCCGGCTGCGTGCGTCATCCTGGCGTCAGAGTTATCCCGGATGACCTGAATCGGCGAGAATGCTGCAGCCGCGGCGGCAAGCGGTCTACGCATTGCGGCAGGGCAGGGTGGCTGCCGAGACTGATTTATAGGACTTGCCGGGATCCATGACGACGAGGACGCATCGATGGCTGTGAGAAGCATTCTGCGCATGGGCGATCCGCGCCTGCTCGAGGTTGCGTGCCCGGTGACCGATTTCACGACGCCGGCATTGCATGAACTCATCGCCGACATGTTCGATACGATGGCGGCAGCCGGCGGCGTCGGCCTCGCGGCGCCGCAGATCGGCGTCGGGCTGCAGGTCGTCATTTTCGGCTTCGAAAACAGCGAGCGCTATCCCGATGCCGAGCCGGTGCCGCAGACAATCCTGCTCAATCCGCAGATCACGCCGCTGACCGGCGATGAGGAACTCGGCTGGGAGGGCTGCCTGTCTGTCCCCGGCTTGCGTGGCGAGGTGCCGCGCTTCGCCCGGATCCGCTACCAGGGTTGCGACCCGCAGGGGCGGGCGATCGACCGCACGGTCGACGGTTTCCACGCGCGCGTCGTGCAGCACGAATGCGACCATTTGGTCGGCAGGCTTTATCCGATGCGGATGCGGGATTTCTCACGCTTCGGGTTCACCGATGTACTCTTTCCAGAACTGACCTGACGCAGGAGATACCAGTGGAACGACAGTTGCCGGCCATCGAGGTCGAGACGCGCGACAGTCCGCGGTATGCGGTGATCTGGCTGCACGGCCTTGGCGCCGACGGTTCCGATTTCGTGCCGGTGGTGCCGGAACTCGGGCTGGCGGATGCGCCGGGCGTTCGCTTCATCTTTCCCCATGCGCCGGAAATTCCGGTCACCTGCAACGGCGGCTACGTCATGCGCGCGTGGTACGACATCGTCTCGCTCGACAGCAGCAGCCGGGAGATCGACGAAACGGGCATCGTGCAGTCGCGAACTGCGGTCCGGGACCTGATCGCCCGCGAAAACCGGCGCGGAATTCCCTGCGCAAGGATATTCCTTGCCGGTTTTTCGCAGGGCGGAGCGGTCGCCTACCTGACGGCGCTGACTCATGACGAAGCGCTGGCCGGCGTCGTCGCCCTGTCGACTTACATTCCCTGCGGCGAACTGCTGGCGCGCGAGCGGACCGCAGCAAACCGTGACATCGCGATCTTCGCCGCCCACGGACAGGCGGATGACGTCGTTTCCCCCGAGCTGGGACGACGCGCCCGGGACTTCCTGGTCCGTCATAGCTACCGGATCGACTGGCACGAATACCCGATCCCGCACGCCGTCTGCCTCGAGGAAATCCACCTGCTCGCGGCCTGGCTCCGGGACCGCCTGCAGTGAGCAGCGCGGCGGTGCCACGAGCGGATCACGGCCGTGGCGAACGGCCCGTATCCGAGGGCGTTCCGCTGTCCCGGACCAGCTTCGCCGTTTCCGGCGCACTTGCCGGCCAAGCGCCGGCCGCCCTGATTGCGGCAGATGCTGTCGGTTGCGATGGCAAGTCGACAAAGACCGGCAGCAGCAACCGCCGGGCCAACACGCACCGGTCCGAATTCCGCTTTGCGCAATGCTGCATTCATCACTAAAGACTCCCCGATGGCTGCTTCCCGTCCTTTGCTCTCCCTGCTGGAAACCCGTATTGTCGGCACCCTCATCGAAAAACAGCGCACGGTACCCGACACCTATCCCCTGTCGCTGAACGCGCTGGCGGCGGGGTGCAATCAGAAGACCAGCCGCCATCCGGTGATGGAAGCCAGCGACGGCGAGCTGCTCCAGGCCATCGAAACCCTGGCTGCGCTGGGCCTGGTGGCCGAAGTGAGCGGCAGTCGGGTGGCCCGCTTTACGCACAGTCTGGAACGGGCACTGGGCGTGCCGACCCAGGCCTCGGCCCTGCTCGCGGTGCTGATGCTGCGCGGCCCGCAGACCGCGGGGGAACTGCGGCTGAATTGCGAACGCCTGCACCGGTTTGCCGACATCTCTGCAGTCGAGGCTTTTCTCGAGGAACTTGCCGTGCGCCCGGAGGGGGCATTGGTGGTCGAACTGCCGCGCCTGCCGGGATCGCGCGAGAACCGTTGGGCGCACCTGTTGAGCGGCCGGCCCGCCGGCGGTCCGCTGCCGGCGCCGCTACCGGGCGGGGCCGCGCCCGGCGACGAGATTGGTCGACTCAAGGAGCGGGTGGCGGCGCTCGAGGCCGAAGTCGCGGAACTGCGGGCCATGTTGGCCAGGTTGCCAGGCGGGCCGGCAGCGTAGACCGCCGTTCATTCCGCGTAGTGGATTGCCAGCCAGACGGTGGGCCGATCGGGATCTGTCCAGTCCACGCGGTGTCGGCGGTACGGGGCGATATCGACGAAATCGCCGGGGCGCAATGCACGGGCTTCGGTTTCGTCGGCGAAGCGCAGGCGGGCGGCGCCCCTGAGCAGCAGCACCCATTCGCCGTCGGGCTGGTCGTACCAGAAACCGGGCGGACTGCACTGGCCGGTCGAGACGATGCGCTCGATGCGCAGGCCGCGCCGGCTGAGCAACTCCGAAATTTGCTCGTCTGCCGCGGTCGACCGCGGCAGATCGGCAAAAAGGTTGGCGATCACGCATGTCCCCTGAAGGCGTGCCGCTTCAGCCCGCTGATCGTGTCATCGACGAAGGTAAAGACGACGGGAACGACGAGCAGGCTGAGAAAGGTCGAGGTGATCAGGCCGCCGATGACGACAATGGCCATCGGCGCGCGGAAGCTCGGGTCGGTGCCGAGGCCGATGGCGATCGGCAGCATGCCGGCGCCCATCGCGACGGTGGTCATGATGATCGGCCGGGCGCGCTTGCGGCAGGCATCGAGCAGGGCGTGCCAACGGTCGAGGCCGTGCTCGCGGCGGGCGAGAATGACATAGTCGATGAGCAGGATCGAATTCTTGGTGGCGATCCCCATCAGCATGATGAGGCCGATCATCGACGGCATCGAGACGGCGGTTCCCGTTACGAACAGCGCCAGGAAGGCGCCGGGCACCGAGAGCACGAGGGCTGCGAGAATGGTCACCGGCTGCACGAAATCGCGGAACAGCAGCACCAGCACGATGTAGATGCAGAGCACCCCGGTCAGCATGGCGAGGCCGAAGCTGTCGAACAGTTCGGCCATCGCCTCGGCGTCGCCGACCGTCGTGCGCAGGATGCCCGGCGGCAGATTGCCGACGCTGGGCAGGGCGAGGATCCGTCCCTCGATCTCGCCGAGTGGCTGCTGGTTCAGTTCGATCTCGAAATTGATGTTGCGCAGCCGGTCGTAGCGGTCGATTTCCGCCGGGCCGCCGGCCAGGCTCAGGGTGGCCACGTTGGCCAGCATTACTGGGCCATTCTTGCCGGGGACGGTCAGGCGTTCGAGCAGCGAGATGTCCTGACGGGCGGCCGGGGGCAGGCTGACGACGATGGGGATCTGGCGCTGCGTCAGGTTGAGCTTGGCCAGGCTCTGGTCGTAATCGCCGGCGGTGGCGATGCGCAGCGTGTCGGCGATGGTGGCCGAGGTGACGCCGAGATCGGCCATGCGGGCAAAGTCGGGGCGCACGACGAGTTCCGGGCGGACTAGGCTGGCCGTCGTCGTGACCGCGCCGATGCCGGGAATCGTGCGCAATTCGCGCTCGACGACGCGGGCGTGTTCGGAGAGCACTTCGCCGTTTTCCCCGGCCAGGACCAGGATGTATTTCTCGCCGCTCGATCCGCCGAAACCGACCTTGACCTGGACGCCCGGCAGCACGGCAAGGGCGTCGCGCAACTGGCGCTCGACGTCGAGCTTCCTGACGCCGCCGCGTTCGTGGCGTGGCGTCATGTTGATGGTCAGCGTTGCCTTGCGCACTTCCGCCGCACCGCGCGGAGCGAACGGATCGCTGCCGGTGGCGCCGCCGCCGATGGCGGTATAGACCATCCGGACGTGGGGGTTCTGTTCGACGAGCCGGCGCGCCTGCTCGGCGGCGGCGAACGCCTCTTGGAACGTGCTCCCGGGGGGCAGGGCGAGGGCGACCTGGGTCTGCGACAGGTCGTCGGGTGGCAGGAAGCCCTTGTTCAGCAGGGGCACCAGGGAAAAGGAACCGAAGAAGAAGACGGCGGCGGCGCCCATGGTCGCCAGCCGGTGCTTCAGACACCAGGCCGCCCAGCGCGTGTAGATGGCCATCCACGCGGGCTCGCGATGCTCGCCACGCGGGGGCTTGAGGATGTAGGCGGCCATCATCGGGGTCAGCATGCGCGCGACGACCAGCGAGAAGAAGACGGCGATCGCCGCGGTCCACCCGAACTGGACGAAGAATTTGCCCGGCACGCCGCTCATGAAGGCAGTCGGCAGGAAGACGGCGATCAGCGTGAAGGTGGTGGCGATCACCGCCAGCCCGATTTCGTCCGCCGCCTCCATCGCCGCCTGGTAGGGCGTCTTGCCCATGCGCAGGTGGCGCATGATGTTCTCGATCTCGACGATGGCGTCGTCCACCAGGATGCCGACCACCAGCGACAGCGAGAGCAGGGTGACGACGTTGAGCGTGAAGCCCATCAGATAGGTCACGGCGAAGGTCGGGATGATCGACAGCGGCAGCGCGGTCGCCGAAACCACGGTGGCCCGCCAGTCGCGCAGGAAGAGCCAGACGACGATGACGGCGAGTATTGCACCCTCGATTAGCAGCCACATCGAGCCCGCGAAATTCTCGATCACCGGGTCGACGAAATTGAAGGCCTCGGTGATGGTGATGTCGGGATGCTCGGCCTTGATCTTCTCGAGGCGGGCGCGCACGCCGTCGGCGACCTCGACTTCGCCGGCGCCACGGCTGCGGACGATCTCGAAGCCGACCACCGGCTTGCCGTTGAGCAGGGCTGCGGAGCGTTGCTCGGCGACGGTGTCGGTAACGCTCGCCAACTGGTCGAGACGGATCCGGCGGCCGTCGCTCAGCGCAATTTCCAGGGCGCCCAGTTCCTCGGCCGACTTGACGGTGGCGATGGTGCGCACCGACTGCTCGGCGCCGCTGATGTCGGAACGGCCCCCGGAGGCTTCCTGCTGGATCTGGCGCAACTGGCGGGAAACGTCGGCTGCCGTGGCGCGCAGGGCAAGGAGGCGGGCCGGGTCGAGTTCGATGCGGATTTCGCGCGTCACCCCGCCGACCCTCGCCACGGCGCCGACCCCGCGCACGCTGAGGATCGACTTGGTCACCGTGTTGTCGACGAACCAGGAGAGCGCCTCGTCGTCCATGCGGCTGGAAGTGACGGTGTAGGTCAGGATCGGCGCGCCGGAGAGATTGACCTTGCTGATGACCGGGTCGCGGAGATCGCCCGGGAGGTCGGCGCGGATGCGCGAGACGGCATCGCGGACGTCGTCGACGGCCTCCTGCGTCGGCTTTTCGAGTCGGAATTCGATGGTGACCGTGGCCGTACCATCCTGCACTTTGGTGTAGATGTGCTTGATGCCCTGCAAGGTGGCGACCGCGTTCTCGATCTTGCGCGCCACCTCGGTTTCCATCTGCGCCGGCGCCGCCCCGGGCAGCGAAGCGGTGACCACCACCGTCGGCAGATCGACGTCCATGAACTGCTGAATCTTCATTGCGCGGAAGGCCATGACGCCGAGCAACGTCAGCATGACGAAGAGCAGGATGGCGGGAATCGGATTCCGGATCGACCACGCGGAAACGTTCATGGCTGCTTTTCGGCAGCGACGATGCGGACGGTATCGCCGTCGGCGAGAAAACCGGCGCCGCTGGCGACGACCGGTAAACCGGCGTCGATGCCGGTGACCTCGATGTGCCCGGCGTTGCGGCGGCCGGTTCCGACCTTGGTCAGCGTGACCCTGGCCAGATCATTGCCGCCGGGATCGATGCGGAAGACGTAGGCGAATCCTTCGCGCAGCAGTACGGCCGACTGCGGCAGCGTCAACGCCGGACGTTGCCCGAGGTCGAACTCGCCGCGCGTGAACATGCCGGCGCTCAGCACCTTGCCGGCCTCGGGGGGCAGGTCGACATAGACGATGCCGTTGCGCGTCTGCGGGTCGACGGTCGGCGCCACGGCGCGCACGGTGCCGGTCACGGTGGCGCCATTCGGGGTTTCCAGCCTTGTCGGCTGGCCTGGCTGCAGGCGGGCCAGTTCGGCGGCGGTCACTTCGGCGCGCCATTCCAGCCTGCCGCCGCGGATCAGGCGGAACAGTTCCTGGCCGGACTGGGTCAACGAGCCGACCGTCGCGCCGCGCGCCGAGATGATCCCGTCGTCGGGCGCCACGACGCTTGCCTTGGAGCGCCGCAGTTCGGCTGACTGCAGGCGCGCCCTGGCGGCATTGAGGCGGGCCAGCGCGGTGTCGGCGGCGGTCTGCGTCTGGATACCCTGTTGCGGGCTGTAGAACCCCTTGTCGCGCAACTGCCGGGCGCGCTCGTTGATCGCCCGCGCCTCGGCCAGCGTCGCCTCGGCCTCGGCGACCGCCGCCTTGCTTTCGGCCAGTTCGCTGTCGACCGCATCGCTGGCGATGCGCGCCAGAACATCGCCCTTCTTCACCGTGTCGCCGACATTGGCTCGCACTTCGGTGATCCGGTAATTGCTGATTTCCGGGCCGATCACGGCTTCCTGCCAGGCGGCGACGTTGCCGCTGGCCGACAGCGTTTGCGGCCAGTCGCGCAATAGCGGCGTGGTGACGGTGACGGTCAGGGCCGCCTTGGCCGGCGGGGCGACAGTGGGCGACTTTTCGCCGCAGGCGGCGAGGGTGAGCGCAAGCAGGCTGGCGAGGAGATGGAGTCTTTGCTTCATGTTTGATTGGTTCGTTGTTTCTTTTTCAGGGCATCCGTGACGGCTGGATGTCACCGGGATGGCGCGTTGCCTCAGACCACGATGATTGTGTCGCTATAGCGGGCGATCAGTGGGTCATGGGTCATCAGGCGCATCGGCTCGACCAGCGCCTGGGCCACCAGAATGCGGTCGAACGGGTCTTGATGGTGGGCCGGAAGGGATTCCACGGCCAGTGCGTGGTCGACGTCGACAGGCAGGAAGCGATAGCCTGATTCCTGAAAGTAGCGCACCGCATCCTGGCCGGAAACCGGCATGTCACCGCGTCCCAGCGTGTACTTGATGGCAATCTCCCAGATATTTGCCGCGCTGACCCATACGGTGGTTTTGGGCGCCTGAATCAGGTCGCGCGCCTGCTGGGTCAGCTTCGGGCTGTCGGTTATGGCCCACAGGGCGACATGGGTGTCGAGCAGCAGGTTCACGATGGCGCCTTGCCGGAAAACAGGCGAGCCACTTCCTCGTTATGGACATCGATGTCTTCGGGCACGACAAACCGGCCTTTCGCGACGCCAATGCGCCTTCCCGTCGGCGTTGTATCCATCGGCACCAGCCTGGCTGCGGGCCGCCCGTTTCTGGCGATGACGATCTCGCGCTCCTGTCCTTGCTCGATGGCATCCACCAGGCGAGACAGGGAAGACTTGGCTTGCAACATATTGATCGCTTGCATGAACACCTCCGGAAATAATGGGGTTAGTCTAGTCTGGCTAATTAACTAAATCAAGCAGAAGTAATCCCTGGCGGACTCAGAGATAGGCTTCCTGCTCCGCTTTTTCACCCAGTTCGAGCAGAGTGGCGGCGAGTTGGCTCAGAACAGGCGGGAGTTTTCCGGCGAGTAACTGGGAAAGTTGTTGGCGGTCATGTTCCGTCAGCGGCTTGCGCTGGCGCGTGGCAAGCAGATCGTCGCGATGCATGGCGAACGGCAGCCAGGGCAGATTCGACGCTTCCCAGAGCCTGGCGGCCTGTAGCGCGATGGCGATACCGGCCGGATCGGGGTCGCAGGCGATTTCGGCGGGTGCCGGGGCGGCGGCGAGGAGGTGGCGCATGCTCTCCTGCCACCAGCCTGGTGGGAACCCGGGAAGCCAGACGACGGCCATGTCCGGCGTGCGCTGGCGGGCGCTGCGCTCGAAGCTGGTGCGGTTTTCAATCAGTCGCCAGACGCCCGGCTGGCCGTCGCAGCGTTGTGCGGTGGCGATGGTTTCGGGGGTCAGCGCGGCCCAGTCGGTGCTGGCATTCAGATCGATGCTGCCGCTGCCGGTATGCAGGCGGATCGGCCCGGCGACCAGCAGGTGCGGCGTGTGCTCGAAAATACCGCTTTTTTCGAGGTCGACCGCAGCAGCCAGCCAGTTCCATTCGGCGGCGGTGACGCCTTTGCTGTCGCCACGGGCGAGCAGGGAAAAATCGCGGCGGGTGCCTTGTCTTTCTTCATCACGCCAGAGGTCGAGGCTCTTGAGCAGGCTGAAGCGTTGCAGCCGGCGGGCGAGGGGCAGGCTGGCCAGTGCGGTATGGGCGGCGGCGATATCCGCTGCGTCGAAGCGATACGCGCTGGCACTCGCCCAATCGCTCGCCAGTTGTTCGGGGTCGGGTAGTTGGAACATTTCACGCAGTGCGTCGAGGCGGGGAAATTCCAGCCAGGTAATGTTCCAGCGGCTGCCGGACCGCTTTTCGTACTGCACCGACCAGCCATGGCGTAGCAGCCAGTCGGCAAGCTTCATGGCGGTTTCCAGATCCTTGCTGCCGGCGTCGGCGAGTAGGGTCGACCATCTGCGGCGTGCCTGGTTTGGTTTGAGCCAGCGGAGCAGCAGGTCGATTTGCGCACCCGGCAATTCCAGCGGCACCCCGGTTTCTTCCCGCGCAAAGCGCCGCCGGCTGGCTTGCGGGCTGGCCAGCGAGGCGCCAGTGAGTAATTCGCTTTCGATCGATGACATGTTCGGGTTAGCGGCTGCGCATGAAGTCGGCAAAAAGGTCGGGGGCGAGGGTGCGGAGTTTTGCACGTTGGGGAATCTGGGCTGCTTGCTGGCCGGTTTTTTCCAGATGCAGGAGGTTGATCAGAAGGTGGAAAGCGTGTGACGGTACGTTTTGCGCGGGCTGTGCCGGGCGCAGCAAGGCGCGCAGCTCACTGTGGTGGATCAGCAGCCAGGCTGGGAACCAGGCGAGGTCGTGGTGTTCACCATTGTTTTCAAACTCGGCCAAAAAATGCATTTTGAGACGGTTGACCGCAACCGGGGCGATAACGAGCAGGGATTCGAGCCGTTCCGGAGCCAGCCAGGCCAGTTCGGTTAGCAGGGGCCACCAGGTTTCCGGTGCGCCATGCCTGATCTCGATTTCGCACATCCAGGCCAGCGGCGCGGGGATGCGGCGCCAGGAGGGGATTCTTTCGACGGCGGAACGTGCTTTGTCGGGTGCGTCGGCGGCTAGCCAGAAGGGGGCTGAGTGGATTTCCGGATGTGCGTTGTCGTAGTCAAGCGCTGCTGCGGTTTGGGCGAGCGCAGCCCAAAGCGGGCGTGCCCAGAGGATGGCTCGGGTGGCACCGAAGATTTGCTCGGCGAGCGGTAGCAGAGTTTGAATGAGCTGTTGGTGTCGGGGTTGCAGGCTGATGGGCTGGAGGTTGCGCCGGAAATCGCTCAGTTGTTCAAGAAGCCGGCGGTGGTCGGGCAGGTCATGGTGCTGAGGAAATTCATCGTGCAAGGCAGCGACAGCCAGCGTTGCAGCGTCGGTGTCATAGGCAGCGAAGGCCGTCAATACGGCGTTGTTGAGCGTCACATTGCGCGAGTCCTCGAAGAGATCAAGCTGCATTGTGTTCGCCATTGCTATTGCGTATCGCGTACCAGCACACCGACACGAGGTGCCCAGGTGTCGCCCGGCTTTTTCTTGAACGTGACCAAAGTCAGCAGCGACGGGTCGTGTACATTGACATTGTGGGTGACCGGTGTGGTTAGCAGATATTGTGCCTGCGTGGCCTTGAGGAAGCCGGCGACGCGGTCGATGTTGACGATGTCGAGGTGGGCGAAAGGTTCATCGATGAAGACGAAGCCGCCGGGGTGCGATTCTTCCATCATCAGCGCGATCAGCAGAATCAGCGATTTCATCACCTGCTGGCCGCCGGAGGCGTCGCCGTCGTTCAGGCCCATGAAGCCTTTTTCGTCGAAATCGAATTTGACCGACAGTGCAGCCTGCGTCAGCGCCAGATCGTCATCGGCCAGCAGCGGCAACTCGGCTTCAACCTTGATGCTGGCCATTTCGCCCAAGGTGCGCAGGTTTTTGGCGTAGCGGCGAACCGTGGCGCGCAGGACATGGACGTATTGCTCGCGCGCCGCCGTGGTCTGCGTTTCGGCCATCTGGTTGTCGCGCTGGCGCTCGGCGAGTTCCTCGCCCTGCTTGGCGGCATCGGCTTTCAGCTTGTCGCGGGTAATGAGGCTGCCGGCGTCGGTGATCCAGGTTTTTTCGGCCAGGTCGCGTTCGATCTTTTGAATTTCGCGGTCAATGGCGGCGAGGCTTTCCCATTCGCGGGCGATTTCGGCATTGGCCGTCTCGTCGAACCAGTTGCCGGGCAGAGTGCGGCGACTGTGGCGCAGGGTTTTCAGTCGTTTGGCCTGCTCCTGGCGGGCTGTTTTATTGGCTTTTTCGGCCAGGCGTTTGTCCGCATCCAGCAATTGCGTGGCGATATTTTCGACCGCCCGCTCCGCTTTGCGCCAAGCCTCCTCGGCGGTATCGCGTTGGCTGCGGGTTGAATTCAGGTCTGCTTGAACTTGCTTGCGGCGCTGTTCCAGATCGGCCCGCTGCGTTTCGGCAGCAGCAAACTCGGCGGCACGGGCGGCCAGCGTTTGGGTGGCGCTTTCACCGGCTAATTGCGCGCGACAGGTGGCGATGATTTGATCATATTCGCCGATGCGGGTTTCGTGTCCAGCAATGCGCGGGGCGAGTTCGGCCAGTTGGGCCTGCACGGCGGCCAGGCGGGCGGCGCCGAAACGGGCGAATTCCGGTGCGGCATGGCGACCGCCGCGCCGTTCACGCAGGTAGCCGCTTTTCGTGACCCAGTCCTGGGCGCGCGGCAGCCGGACGCCGGCATGGGCATCTTCAACGCGCTGCGTGCGGTCGAGCAGCTTGTCGATCCAGCCGGGAACGGGGCGGCGGAAATGCACGATTTCGGCGACGCTGCCCGGCGCGTGCAGCGTCGGCTCGCTGCGTTCGGGCACGATGAAATGGCGGTATTTGTGTTTTTCGCCCAAGGTGAAGGCCGCTTCGGCATCGTGCTCACGATGCAGAATGACGAGATGGGCAAAGGGTGCGAGCAGGGCTTCGACGGCTTTTTGCCAGTCGGTGTCAGTGATTTCAACCAGATCGACCAGCAGGTCGTGGGCGATGCCGGCGCCGTCCAGTGCCGTGCGAAAGGCGCGAATATCGCCCGGTTCGGCGCGTTGACCGCTGGCGAGGGCGGCGATGACGGCTTCCAGCTCGCGTTGCTGGTTTTGCCAGCCGGCGAGTTCGAGGCGCAGGGCGTCGCGCCTGGTTTCCACTTCGCCCTGCTGGCGGACGAGGGCTTCCGGGTTGCCGCCGGTTTCCCTGGACAGGCGCAGCAGGCGGTCGCGTTCACCGAGCAGGCCGTCCAGTTTGCCGGCTTCGCGGTTGATTGGCGCTTGCGCGTCGATGGCGCGTTGCTCTTCGGCGAGCGCGGCAGCACGGCGGGTTTCGGCAGCGGAAAAATCGGCTTCTGCTTGCGGTCGACTGGCTTGCAAGGCAGATTTTTCCGCCAGCAAAGCGCGCCATTCGCGCTGCATGCCGATGATCTGCGAACGGCCCTTGAGGATGGAATCGCCGAGCAGGTGGTATTCCAGCCGGGGGCGGGTTTCGCTGAACAGGCGGTTACGGTCGTCGTTCAGACGGCACCAGGTCTGGTAATTGTCGACGTCGAGTTCGGTGTTCTTGATCTTCAGTTGCAGGCGGTCGAGTTGGGCCTCCAGTTCCACCAGTTCGTGGCGTGTCGCTTCCTGGTGCTGGCGTGCTTCCTGGTAGCGGTCGAGTACTTCGCGGTCGCCGAAAACCTGAAAGACCAGATCAAGCAAGGCCTTGGGCGAGAGTTCGCAGAGTTTGTCGGTCTGGCCTTGCTCCAGCGACAGCACCTGGCCGATGGCCGGTGTCAGGCCGGCGGCATGCAGCACCTGCTGGTATTCACGGACACCGAGTTGCGTGCCGTTTCCCTGCAAAGCTTCGATGGGCGTGTCGCCTTCGGCAATCAGGTAATGCCGCACCCATTCGCCGCCCTTTTTCTCGATGCGACAGGCCAGCGTCACCGTGTCGCTGGAAAACGGCGGCCAGAACGGACGCTTGCCCGAAGGCTGGCGGCGGTTGTCGACGACCCCGCGCAGCCAGCAGAAATCTTCGCCGTTGCGCCGCACGTAACGCTTGTAATCGCGCTTCTTCGAGCAGTCGAGCGCCAGCAGCGTGCGCAGGGCGTCGAGCAGCGTGGTCTTGCCGGAACCGTTGGGGCCGACGATGGTGACGATGGCGGCATCGAGCGGCAGTACCAGGCGCTGCCAGAAATCCCAATGGACGACCTCGAGTTTTTCCAGGCGGAACATCAGGTGTCTCCGGTTGCGGTCGACGCCGTTTTTGCCTCATTTTTGCCGTTGACCGCAACCAGCACATCGGCCAGCGCACCGTCGAGAATCCGTGGGGCGAGTTCGGCGTAATCGAAGGCGAGGTCGAGCAGCGAGCCTTCATACAGCACCTTGTTGCGCCGCTCGATGAAGCCGAGGCGTGACAGCACGGGGAGCAGCATTTGCTGGAGGCGCGTCTTGCCGCCAAGCAGCTTGCCGTAATCTTCGAGCAGCACGTTTTCCGGGATGCCGCGGGCGGCATCGTCGCGCAGCGGGGCAGCCTGCTTGTTGCCGAAAAGATCGGTCTGGCCTTCGTCGGTCGTGGCTTCGCGGGAAAGCTGGCGCTCACGCTTGGGCAGGATGATCAGCGCCCAGAGCAGGATGAGCAGCGCAACGCCATCGCGGTTCAGGCCGGCATTGTTGGACAGCCAGGCGTCGCCACGACCGAAGACGACATTTTCGGCGCTGGCGGCCAGCCCAACGGCGACATGGCCGGCGAAGGGGTTGTCGAGCAGGCGCAGCCCGGTGGCGGCGAGGCGAAGGTCGATGTCCTGGCGGAAACTTTCGTCGATCAGCAGGCGGCGCACATCGGCATCGCTCTTGGGCAGCCAGCGCTGGGCGAGCAGGCGGGCAATGAACTCGGCGGGCGTATCGGCGTTCATGGGGTGTTCCGGGGCAAAATCGTTCCGCGACTGATGGCGGCGACTTCGTTGCGTTGCGGGGTGTCGAGCAGTTCGTCGTCGGCCCAGCGCAGGGTCAGCGGCAGGGCGCCAAAGGCGGCCAGATCCGGATCGCCCGAGGGATCGCCGAGGAAGGGGAGCAGCGAGAAACGGTAGGCAGCAGCGCGGAAACTGTCGCCGACAATGGCGTCGCTGACGGCCAGCCCGTCGTCATGGGTGCCGAGATCGGCGAGGAGGCGGGTCAGCGCGGCTAGTTCCGGCGGCGGCTCGCACGGGATTTCGCGGGTATTTTCGGCGTCGACCGCAGCCGGCAGCGTCGAGCGCCGCTGTTCCGGGCGCTGCCGTTCGAGCAGTTCGAATTCGGCGACGTCGGCCATCACGTCGGGCAGCACGAATGGGATTTCCGGTACCAGGTGCGTGGCGCCGGCGGCGTAATCGGCGAGCTGGTCGATGTCGCGCGTTTTCAACCAGGCGGCGAGTTCGGACGAGGTCAGCCCGCCTTGCGAGAGATGCACACGCTGGCGGGCGATGGCCGCGAGTTCGCGCTGGAAGACGCCGGTCATGCGCATGATGCGGCTCTGGCGGGCGCCGATTTCTTGCGCCAAGCGCCAGCTGGCGTCATCGGGCAAGCCATCGACGGTGAGTTCGCGCATGATTTCGGTGCCTTTTTCCATCCACTGCCAGACCGAAGCGAGCTTTGTTTGCGCGGCCAGCAAGCGGAATTCGGATCCCGATGCCACGGCGCTGGAAAATTCATCCTCCAGTTCGGCGAGGCGCGCCAGCAGATGTTGCAGATTTTCCGGCGAAATGCGCCCGGTGGCGCCACCGGCAGCGATCTGTGCCGTCAGGTAGCCGAGTTCGGCATCGTCTTCTGCAGCAAATTGCAGCAGCGTGGACAATGCGGCCAGCACCATGCGACCCGTGGGCGAAATCTGGTATGTCCGTCTTTCCGTGTCCCAGACCAGCAAGTCGTGCTCGCGCAGGCGCTTCAGCACGGTTTCCAGCTTGACCGGGTCGATGAAACCGAAGTGCATTTCCAGTTCGCGCGGCGACCAGCTCGGGTTGTCGGCGCGGGCGCCGATTTCGCGCAGCACCAGCAGGCGCACCATGACTTCCGCCTCGCCGCCGCGAAAAACGGCGACACAGGCGGCGATCAGGCCGCGCGCCCCGAGCAGCGGGTAGAGCGGCGCAATGTCGGCCGGCTCGACACCGTGGGCGAAGAATTCGGCGAGGTCGAGTTGCCCGCCCGATGCGGCCATTACACCCCCTGCTTGAGGCTGGCCTCGATGAAGGGATCGAGATCGCCGTCGAGCACGCCCTGCGTGTTGCCGGTTTCGTGATTGGTACGCAGGTCCTTGATCCGGCTCTGGTCAAGCACATAGGAGCGGATCTGGTGGCCCCAGCCGATGTCGGACTTGGCGTCCTCCAGCTTCTGCTGCTCGCTCTGCTGCTTGCGCAATTCGAGCTCGTAGAGGCGGGCGCGCAGCATGGCCCAGGCTTCGTCGCGGTTCCTGTGCTGCGAACGGTCGTTCTGGCACTGGACGACGATGCCGCTCGGGATGTGGGTCAGGCGTACGGCGGAGTCGGTCTTGTTGATGTGCTGGCCGCCGGCGCCGGAGGCACGGTAGGTGTCGGTGCGCACGTCGGCCGGATTGATTTCGATCTCGATCGAATCGTCGACTTCCGGGTAGACGAAGACCGAGGTGAAGCTGGTGTGGCGGCGCGCGTTGGAGTCGAACGGCGACTTGCGCACCAGGCGGTGGATGCCGGTTTCGGTGCGCAGGGTGCCATAGGCGTAGTCGCCGGTGAATTTGACCGTGGCGCCCTTGATGCCGGCGACGTCGCCTTCGGATTCCTCCATGACATCGACGCTGAAGCCCTTGCGTTCGCCGTACTTGATGTACATGCGCAGCAGCATCGCCGCCCAGTCCTGGGCTTCGGTGCCGCCGGCGCCGGCCTGGATTTCCAGGAAGCAGGGGCTGGGGTCCTGCGGGTTGTTGAACATGCGCCGGAACTCGAGGGTCGCGATCTTTTCCTCGAGCGCCGCCGCATCGGCCTCGACCGCGCGCAGGGTGGCGTCGTCGCCTTCCTCGCGGCCCATCTCGAACAGTTCGCGGCCGTCGTCGAGGCCGCCCTGCACGGCCTCGAGCACGAGGACGACATCCTCCAGCGTCTTCTTTTCGCGGCCCAAATCCTGGGCGTGCTGCGGATCGTCCCAGATTTTGGGATCCTCCATCTCCTGGTCGAGAAGGGTCAGGCGTTCGCGCTTGTGGTCGTAGTCAAAGATACCTCCGCAGCTCGGCGGCGCGCTGCGCCAGATCGTCGAGCTTGTAGGAGATGCTGTTGAGTTGTTCGGCTTCCATGAGGCGGTTCCCGGTAATTGCAAAACGCCGATTATAGCCGGGCCGGGCCACACCGGATTGACTGCGGCGGGGTCGGGCGGGATACTTGACACCATGCCCCGCGGGGCGCCACTTTTCTTCCCTTCCGGACTCACTCACATGCTGCAGAAATTCTCCTCCTTCGCCGGAATTCAGGGGCCGGTCGTCATTATCGTCATCGACGGCTACGGCCTGCCGAAATCGGACGTCGGCAGCGCCATCGCCGCCGCCCGCAAGCCGACGCTCGACCGCCTCTTCGCCAATTGTCCGAACATCCGCCTGCGCGCTCATGGCACGGCGGTCGGCATGCCGTCGGACGACGACATGGGCAACTCCGAGGTCGGGCACAATGCCATCGGCGCCGGGCAGGTCTATAGCCAGGGCGCGGCGCTGGTCGCCAATGCCATCGCCAACGGCGCCATCTGGCAGGGCGAAGCCTGGCGGCAAATCGTCGCCGGCGCCAGGGCCGGGCGCGGGGTGATCCACTTCATCGGCCTGTTCTCCGACGGCAATGTGCATAGCCACATCGATCACCTGCGGGCGATGGTCGGCCAGGCCAAGGCCGAAGGCGTCAAGACCGTGCGCGTCCACGCGCTGCTCGACGGGCGCGACGTTCCGGAGACCAGCGCGCTCGACTACGTGGTGCCGTTCGAGGCCTTCCTCGCCGGGATCAGCGACGCCGGCTTCGATGCCCGCATCGCCTCGGGCGGCGGTCGCCAGAACATCACGATGGACCGCTACGACGCCAACTGGGCGATGGTCGAGAAAGGCTGGCACACGCACGTGCTGGGCGAAGGCCAGCAGTTCGCCGATGCGACCGCCGCGGTCAACGGCCTGCGCGAGCAGAATCCCGGAACCATCGACCAGGATCTGCCGCCCTTCGTCATCGGCGACGGCGGCAAGCCGATCGGCACCATCAAGGACGGCGATTCGGTCGTCTTCTTCAATTTCCGCGGCGACCGCGCCATCGAGATCAGCCGCGCCTTCGAGGAAGCGCATTTCGACAAGTTCGACCGGCTGCGGGTGCCGGCAGTGACTTACGCCGGCATGCTGCAGTACGACGGCGACCTCAAGCTGCCGGCCCGCTTCCTCGTCGCGCCGCCGGCGATCCGGGACACCCTGGGCGAGTGGTTCAGCAAGGCCGGCCTCAGACAGTTCGCCTGTTCGGAAACGCAGAAGTTCGGCCACGTCACCTATTTCTGGAACGGCAACCGCTCGGGCAAGTTCGCCGGCGAAACCTGGCAGGAAGTGCCGAGCGACATCGTTCCCTTCGAGCAGCGCCCGTGGATGAAGGCTGCCGAAATTGCCGACGCGATGATCGCCGCGCTGCAGAGCGGCGAGTACAGGACGCTGCGCTGCAACTTCGCCAACGGCGACATGGTCGGCCACACCGGCAATTTCCGCGCGGCGACGATGGCGATCGAAGCGGTTGATCTGCAACTGGCGCGCATCCTGCCGGTCATCGACGCGATGGGCGGGGTGGCGCTGATCACCGCCGACCACGGCAATGCCGACGAGATGTACGAGATCGACAAGAAGACCAAGGCGCCGGCGCAGAACAAGGACGGCTCGTACAAGGCCAAGACCGCGCACACGCTCAATCCGGTGCCGCTGATCCTCTACGACAATGTCAGCGGCGGCAGGCTGGGCCTGAAGCAGACCGACACGGCCGGGTTGTCCAATATCGCCGCGACCGTGGCCAATCTGGTCGGACTGGAAAAGCATGCCGCCTGGGACGAAAGCCTGCTCGAGATCCGTGGGTGATTTCCTGCCTCCCGTCAGCCCGGCCTCAATGGCGGAAAAGCTTCCAGGCCATTTCGACGCCCGAGACGAGCAGGTCGCCGATGTCGAGGGAATCGAGGGCATCCGCCTTACTTTCGCGCTGGCGGCGGGATCTGTCGCGCTCGCGCATGACGATGGCGTCGCCGAGCGCGTCGACGTCGACCGTCGTGCGCTTGACCTCGGCCCGCTGATAGCGGGCCAGCGCCCGTTCGACGGCTTCCGGGTCGAGGATGGCGATCGGCGAGCGGCAATGGGTGCAGGCGTGATCCTTGCGGATATCGACCGGCGCGCCGCAACCGCTGCAGCGGATGCTGGCGACCTTGACGGCCAATTGGCTGATCTCGGCCGCGGTCAACTGCCTGACGAAGCCCTTTTCGATCATGAACTGGGCGAAGGTGGTGAAGCGCCCGTGCTTCTGCAGGCAGCGGTGGTAATTGAACTTGCCGCCAGGCCTGGCGACATCCAGCCCGTGCAACAGTTTTTCGTTGCAGCGCGGACAGTGCAGCGGGTCGCGCAAGGGCAGCCGCCGGGCGTCGCGGTGTTCGTGGATCAGCTTGAACAACTCGATGATGCCGCCCGGCGTGATCTGCACGCTTTCGAACTCGTCGAACCAGATGCCCTGGCACGGGAAGCACAGGTCGAGGATGACTTCGCCAAGCTGCAGGCGCTCGAAGCGCTGCTTGACCATGGTCTGGGGGCAGGAAGGGCAGGGCGTTGGTTTCATCGGTAAGGTGTCGGGGTGGCGGAAGCGAAACTATGCTGCTTGGCGCCGCAGCAGCCAGATGGCCTCCTGCGCGGGCAGCTTGCCCCGGAACCCGCCGGGGATGTCCACGCGGTCGAGGAGCGTCACTTCGTAGGCTTCGCGGTAGTGGCGCATGACTTCGTCGCTGGCGGTCGAGAACGGCGGCCCCGCCATCAGGCTCTGGTCGTATTCGAAGCAGATGAGGAGTTGCGGAGCACGGGCCGTGATCTCCATCAGGTGGGCCGTGTAACGCCGGCGCATGTCTTCGGGGAGGGCGACCAGCGCGGCGCGGTCGTAGATGGCGTCGACCGCGCCCAGCATTTGGGCCGAAACCTCGAAGATGTCGCCGACGAAGATGTCGAGGCCGGGGGCGCCATGGCGCTCGACCGGGCCGCGGCGGGAGACCGTGGGCTCGACGCCCAGTTCGGCGAACAACTGGTTGACGGCGACCCGGCTCAGCTCGGCCCCCGCGACCCGGTAGCCATTGGCGAGGAGCCAGTGGATGTCGAGGGTCTTGCCGCACAGCGGCAGGAACACGCGCGCCCCTTCGTCCAGCGACATGGCCGGCCAGTGCCTGACCAGCAGCGGGTTGACCGCGCCTTCGTGGAAGCCGATGTCATCGTTCGCCCACTTGCGGTGCCAGAAATCCGCGTCCATCGTTCGTTACCTCCAGGGAATCCGGCCGCGGCCGGTAGCGGTAATGCCCGCGGTTTCCCGGCCGGGGGCGGCGAGAGCCGCCGCCAAGCGGGCCGGAAGCTTTCGTGAGCGCGCCGGCATCATCCGCAGGTCTCCGTCCGCACCGTTCCCAGGCTCAGCTTCACCCCCTTTTTCATCCCGCCGACGACGTGCATTTCGCAGGCCTTGCAGTCGAACTTGAGGATCAGCTTCTCGCTGCCGTTGATCAGGGTCATCGGGTCGGGCTTGAGGTGCTTCACCTCCTTCGGGCAGAGGTTGAAGGCGTGGCGCAGGCAGTGGCGGGTAATCATCAGCGACACCATGCCCTTTTCGTTGCCGGCCTCGTAGGCGTCCTCGATCAGCTTGACACCGTGCTTCTCGTAGAAGGCGCGGGCCTTGGCGTTGAAGACATTGCCGAGGTAGGTCAACTCCTCCTGCGGGTAGGGAACCGGGTCGGCGGCCGGCGCCGCGCGCGGCGGGCGCGGGTGGGTGGCGATGCGGGCCGCTTCCAGCTTTTCGGCCGCCGCCCGGCGCAGCGCGTTGATGACGGCGACGGGCAGGAACCACGCCTGCGACAGTTCCAGGTCCACGGGTCGGGCGGCGAACATCGTCGCGCCGAACTTGCCGAGCTGGTCGCGCAGCGTCGCCAGCGCGCGCTCCGGGTGTTCCGCCGCAGTTTTGGCCATTTTCGGGGTGTCGACCGCAACCGCGACGCCGTCCTCGTCGGTCAGCGTCAGGCGGAAGCCGTCGGCGGTCTCGGAGAGTACCGGCCGCACGGCGATGCGGCGGTCGGCGGAAGCACGCTCGAGCGCCCGCTCGAACGCCTGGTCGCGGTTGCGGAAGAGGGTGGCGCCGGTGGTGAGTTCCGCCGGTATCCCGGCGGGAAAGAGTTTGTCCCCCTCGACGCGGTTGATGCGCATGCCCTGCACCTGCCCGCCGGCGTCGTGGAAGCAGACGCCGTCGCCGTTGTGGAAGGTCTCGTCGCTGGCGACCAGCAGCCACCCGTCGCCGATTCCGGCCGCCTCGCCGACCGGCTCGCCGACGAAGGCGGGCGAATCGAAGGCGCCGATGTCGTCCTGGCGGCCGCCGGCGAAGTAGTCGGTGTAGCCGCGGTTGAAGGTCTTTTCCGGGCGCGGGACGAAAGTGAAGGTCGAGCGGCCGCTCGAGGCTCGGGCAAGCTGCGGCCGGGCTTCGAGGATGCCGTCGAGCAGGTTCCGGTAATGGGCGGTGATGTTCTTGACGTAGGCCAGGTCCTTGAGCCGGCCCTCGATCTTGAACGAGCTGACGCCGGCGTCGATCAGCGCCAGCAGGTTGGCCGACTGGTTGTTGTCCTTCAGCGACAGCACGTGGCGGTCCTCGGCGATGACCTTGCCCTTGTCGTCGACCAGCGTGTAGGGCAGGCGGCAGGCCTGCGAGCATTCGCCGCGGTTGGCGCTGCGCCCGCTCTGGGCGTGGCTGATGTAGCACTGCCCGGAGTACGCGACGCAGAGCGCGCCATGAACGAAATACTCCAATGCAACAGTCGTTTGTGATGAAATGCTAAGAATTTCGTTGAGATCGAGCTCGCGGGCGAGGACGAGTTGCGAGAACCTGGCATCCTCCAGGAAGCGGGCCTTGCCGACGCTGCGGATGTCCGCCTGGGTGCTGGCATGGAGTTGGATCGGCGGCAGGTCGAGTTCGAGCAGGCCCATGTCCTGGACGATCAGCGCGTCGGCGCCGGCCTCCCACGCCTGCAACGCCAGGCGGCGTCCGGCCTCGAGTTCGGAGTCGTGGAGGATGGTGTTGAGGGCGACGAACACCTTCGCCCGGAAGCGGTGGGCGAATTCGCACAGGCGGGCGATGTCGGCCAGTTTGTTGCCGGCCCCGTGGCGCGCGCCGAAGGCCGGGCCGCCGATATAGACGGCATCGGCGCCGTGCTTGATGGCTTCGATGCCGAAATCGGCGTTCTTGGCCGGGGCGAGCAGTTCGAGCGGGTGATCGGGGCGTTCCATCGGTTTCAGTAGGCGAAGCGCGCGGCCAGGTCTTCGATATCGAACTCGCGCAGGATGGCGGCGGCGCGTTCGCGGGCGAGCTGCTGCGGTCGACTGCCTTTTTTGCCCGTTTTTGAAGCGATGATCAGTTCATTCTTCAGCGAATGCTGCCAGCCGACCAGTTCGGTGACGGTGACGTCGTAGCCGTGCGCTTCGAGCAGCAGGCAGCGCAGCACGTTGGTCAGGAGGCTGCCGAGTTCGCGGGTGTGGAGCGGGTGGCGCCATAGCTCGGCGAACGCCGTTTTCGCCAGCGCTTCACGCTTGCCGGCACGCAGCGCGGCGGCGACTTCGGCCTGGCAGCAGGGCACGAGCACGATGTGCTGGGCGTCCTTGGCCAGCGCGAAACGGATCGCGTCGTCGGTCGCCGTGTCGCAGGCGTGCAGCGCGGTGACGACATCGACACGGTCCGGCAAGTCGGGCGAGGCCAACGACTCCGCAACCGTGCAGGCGAGGAAGCGCATTCGCGAAAAGCCAAGGCGGGCGGCCAGTTCGCGCGACTTGGCGACCAGTTCCGGGCGGCTCTCGATGCCTATGATCTCGCCGGTGGCACGTTCCTTGCGATAAAGATCGTAGAGGATGAAGCCGAGATAGGACTTGCCGGCGCCGTGATCGGCCAGGGTCTGCGCGCCAGCCAGCAGCGGCTCGATGAACTGGCAGAGGTGATGAACCTGTTTCAGCTTGCGCCGCGTGTCCTGGTTGAGCTTGCCGTCGCGGGTCAGGATATGCAGTTCCTTGAGCAGTTCGATCGACTGCCCGGGACGAATCTCCGGAATCGCGACGGCGTCGCCTTGCTTTTTCATTGGAGCGAATTATCGCACTCAATTTTCCGTCGCTTTCGTGTCAACCGAATCCGCGGAGGGTCGTTATTCGGCTTATGGTCATGCAACACCACATCTAGAACGGAGACATAGAATGGGCAGTCTGAGCACCGAATCCTTCGAACAGTTCCTCGATTCGCTGAAAAAAGCCGGTATCGCAATCTCCAACGAGGTCGAACTGCGCGAACGCCTGGCGGAGGCTCAGCGCTGGCGCTATGCCTTCCAGACACTGGCGGCCAATGGCAAGGTCATCGGCATCTGTTTCGAGGATCATTCCGCCGGGCGCAACGAGGCCGAAATCAGCCGCGCCTTCAACGAATTCCAGTTTCCGGAAAAGACCAGGGCGGTCTTCTCGGCCAACCTCAAGCACTAGATCACCAGTTTCGGCTCTCCGCCATGGCGGGGAGCGGAAAAAGGGACGGGCGCCAGACGGCGCCCGTCCTGCCTTCTGCGGCGACGTTTGCTGCGCCCCGTTTCCGGGCGACGGGGTTCCCGGCATTTGCGGGAGCCGCCAGAGCAACGATCAGCGCGTGATCGGCTTGTAGCGGATGCGCTTCGGCTTGGCGCCTTCCTCGCCCAGCCGCTTCTTCTTGTCTTCCTCGTATTCCTGATAGTTGCCGGCGAAGAAGTTCCACTGTGAATCGCCTTCGGCGGCCAGGATGTGCGTGCAGATGCGGTCGAGGAACCAGCGGTCGTGCGAGATGACCAGCGCGCAGCCCGGAAATTCGAGCAGGGCGTCCTCCAGTGCGCGCAGGGTTTCGACGTCGAGGTCGTTCGACGGTTCGTCGAGCAGCAGCAGGTTGGCGCCGGCCATCAGCGTCTTCGCCAGGTGCAGACGGCCGCGTTCGCCGCCGGAAAGGTTGCCGACCTGCTTGCCCTGGTCGCCGCCCTTGAAGTTGAAGCGGCCGATGTAGGCGCGGCTCGGCATCTCGAACTTGCCGATCTGCAGGATGTCGCGGCCTTCGGCCAGTTCCTCGAACACCGTCTTGCTGCCGTCGAGGCAGTCGCGTGACTGGTCCACATAGGCCATCCTGACGGTTGGCCCGATGACGATCTCGCCGGAATCCGGCTGTTGCTGCCCGGTGATCATCTTGAACAGCGTCGACTTGCCGGCGCCGTTGGGGCCGATGATGCCGACGATCGCGCCCGGCGGAAGGTTGAAGGAAAGCTTGTCCATCAGCAGCTTGTCGCCGAAGGACTTGCTGACGCCGGCGAACTCGATGACTTTGTCGCCAAGGCGTTCGCCGACCGGGATGAAGATTTCCTGGGTTTCGTTGCGCCTCTGGTAATCAAAGCTCGACAGTTCCTCGAAACGCGACAGTCGGGCCTTGCTCTTGGCCTGGCGCGCCTTCGGGTTGGAACGCACCCATTCGAGTTCCTGCTTCATCGCCTTCATGTGCGCGTCGACCTGCTTCGATTCGCTTTCCAGGCGCGCTTCCTTCTGCTCCAGCCAACTCGAATAGTTGCCCTTCCAGGGGATGCCGTGGCCGCGGTCGAGTTCGAGGATCCACTCGGCGGCATTGTCGAGGAAGTAACGGTCGTGGGTGACGGCGACCACCGTGCCGGGAAAGCGGACGAGGAACTGCTCCAGCCAGTCGACCGATTCGGCGTCGAGGTGGTTGGTGGGCTCGTCGAGCAGCAGCATGTCCGGCCTGGCCAGAAGCAGCTTGCACAGCGCGACGCGGCGCTTTTCACCGCCGGACAGGTGCTTGATGGCGGCATCCCAGGGCGGCAGGCGCAGGGCATCGGCGGCCAGTTCCATCTGATGTCCGGTATCCGGGCCAGCGGTGGCGATGATCGCCTCCAGCCGCGCCTGTTCCTCGGCCAGCTTGTCGAAATCGGCGTCCGGATCGGCGTAGGCGGCATAGACCTCGTCCAGCCTGGCCTGCGCCTGCATGATCTCGCCGAGGG
>WBZP01001769.1_pt1 | contig 25884 bp, 20 predicted proteins | sample 5204301 | NCBI WGS metagenome assembly WBZP01 (sample SAMN12412401, study PRJNA552823) | activated sludge metagenome | isolation source: activated sludge from nitrification reactor of wastewater treatment plant... | place: USA: Pennsylvania | collected 2017 | reverse complement strand
ACTGGGAGAAGTCGTGGCTGTGGTGTACGGACCGTGCGATCTCGTGGAAGGCCTTGTAAAACGAGTGATGGAAGAAATCCTGGGCGTGGAGAGGACCGTGGACCTTGGCCAGTTCTTCCATCAGGGTCTGGCAGCTCTTCTCCGCCGCGATGTGTCCGGTGTGTGCGGCCCCACTCAGGCCGTCTGCGACAACGAACAGCCCGACCGTCTGGTTGTGAAAGGTTGCGCAGCGATCCTCATTGTCGGTGCCAGAGGCTCTGCCCTGGACCGCGCCGGAATACTCGATCTGCGGAATCTGTTGCTCTAGCGGTGACTCCTGCCGCCACCTCAGCGACTGCGCAACCTCTTCATCGGGCTCCTGTTCGAGGAGTCGCAGGGCCTCCTTGGGCAGATCCCGCTCGCGGGACAGGAAGATCTGATTTTGCGAAGGGAGGCTCTGGTGGCGAACCTGTACCGCCTTGCACCACAGTGCCGCGCCAGCGCTTCGGGCCCGCAGCAGTCGATCGACATCGACGCCCTGGTCGGCTAGCTGGATCAGGAATTCTTCCGATAGATCGTGCCGCAGCGAGATCAGTTGCCGAAGTCGAACAGAGGCACCGCTGCTAAGTAGCCGCAGCGCATCTTCGGTGAGGCCTGGGTTTGCGGCGATTGCAAATCGCTGGGACTCTGGAATGCGCTGGAGCAGCCCCGGGTCTGTCAGGAGCTCGCGCAGCCGTTCAGGAGGGGTTCCTGGGTGGGAGGCCTCTACGAGTGCAGCGGCGAACTGGTCCATGATCGAACCAGGTTATCAGCCACGCAACTTCGGTGGCAAGACCGGCGACGGCTGGCTCATCACCAGCGCGGCGCGTGCCTGTTCCGCCCAGGAGTTCCCGAAAGCCGCTGCCAGGTCGCGAGCTTCCTACTATTTCTGAGCCTTCGTGGGTTCGCGAGGTTTGGTCCGCGCTGGCGCCTCGAACGGAATGAAGGGAGGATGGTCCGCCTCGGAAATTTCGTGCTTCCACTTCTTGGGATCTTGGCGAGGTGGTTCGGGAAGTTTTTCGACGATTCCCGACTTCTCCAGTGCGTCCTTCAGTGAGCCAGCCATGTCCGAAGTGTACCTCGAAATGGGGGACTGCATGCACCCGGCCACTCCAGATTGGTCCTGTGCCTTTCGGGCTCACGCGACCTATGTACCCAACACGACCTCCTGCAAAGGATCGCCGTACAGCGTTGCTCGGTCTCTCTTTGGGTCGGGCAATTCATCACGTTTTCCCTGGTTGGTGCTCTCTGATGTTCGTCGGTAGGGAACAGAAACACAGTTCGACCGAGCAGACAGGGTATCGAGTCCGTCGACGTTGTCGTGTGTGGGACGGGAGCGCACCGGAAGCTTGAACATCGACGCGAACTCGAACCGCCAAGCGAAGCGGAATCCCCCCATATCATTGACAGAACCACAAGCAGGCCATGATAAGCTACCCGATGGCAGCCGACTCTCCAGTGACGGCAAGGTATGCTCAGCAACCCATCTCGCCGCAAGCACAAGATTCTGATAGTCGACGACAGTCGCCTGGTTCTCGCGATCACGAAGTCGGTTCTCGAGCGAGCTGGTATGACGGTGGTCGCCCTGGATAGCCCCAGCTAATTTCGAGCTGTATCGCGCCATGGGATTCCAGCTCCTTTCGGATCGTGCGCTTACCCTTCACAGCCGGGGCGGTCTGCGCTACTGTTTCATGGGAGCCTGGCTACGCGTAGCGACGAGTGCACGCTGGGAAGCCATGCCCTTCCCGGTGACCAGTCCCACGTGTGTTTTTCCTACTCACCGGCCCGATTGGAGGTCGCTACGATGCGCTGGTTCCTCAAAGCCACGCCAGATGGTCTTTCGCTAGAGCTCGCACCAAACTACAGCAATGCTGGAGACGTAGAACGGCTGCTCCGTCAATTTTCCACCAATCGGATGGCGATGCAGACCCTGCGCGAAGCGATTCGCTGCACGGAGGCTTCTGCCCAGACCCAGCTTCTGTCTGATGAAGATGTGTTTCGTCTCGCGGCGGAGCAGATCGTGGCGGGACGGTTGACGCTGATTCCGGACCAACCGGCTCCGCTGTTTCCGGTCCTCTTTTACAAAGGCGGTTCCTAAACAATCCCACAAACGGCGGAATCGTCTGGTGCAGATATCTATCTGGTACCGCCAGGTATTGATGAGACAGGCTCGATCTGAATCCGCGAAACCCCGTGAATCGGTCGGCGAGGTTCAAGCTGAAACTGGCGAGGGCGAGGAACCTAGTGGCTGGCGGTGGCGGGGCGCGAAAACAGGTCGAGGAGATGCCGGCCGACTTGTTTGATGCCGTGCAGCGGGTCTTTCATGTACGGAGCGACTTCGTGCACTAGGTCGGATGCCGTCGTGGCGACGCGGTGACTGGGCCAGAAAAATGGGCTGGAAAAGCGGCGGTGCTTGGCCATAAACAGCCGCAGCTCAGCGGGCGTGACACCGTGTTCTTTGCAGGTCGCTTCAAATTCGGCGCGAGCCGCTGCACGCGCCTTGAACAGCATCATCTGCACGCGGCTGTACACGTTCACCGCGCCGTCGCCTGAGGTCTCAATCGGCAGGAAGATGGCCTCTGGCCACTTCTCGGTCACGTACGACTGCACGCCGTCCGACACGCCCGACGACGGCATACAGCCAAACGGTTTGACCGACAGCGTCATCGTGGACTTCTTGTGCTTGACGTTCATCACCAGCTTGCCGACTTCCATGTGGCCTTCGCCGCCGCGCAGGTGGTTGTTGTATAGCTCGCGTGCTTCCTCGGCGACTTCGTCCATGTTGGGCATGTAGTAGTCGTGCAGGCCGAGTAGGCCGGCAATGCTCTTGAAGATCAGGCGCAGCCCTTTGTCAGCCACCCACAACATCGCCAATTTCTGCCGCACGTTGACGCCGACCAGGCCTTGGTTGGCGTTGTCGTCTTTGCGCAGCACCATGCGCTGGCGCGTGTCCCACGAATGTTCCCAGATGTTGTACAAGACCCAGTTGGTGACGATCTGGATGTCGACCTCGGCCCCCTCTTGTTCTAGGAAGCGCTGCAGGCCGTAATTGCCGTCGCCTTCTGTGGTCATCGCCCAGAATTCCCCGATCACGGCGACCTTGGGTTTGACCTGCGTGCGATCGACTGCAACGGCACGTAGTATGCGGCGGCATGCGAGCAGAGCGACCAGGGGATTCGATCGCGTGCGTAGCATCGCCGCCAGCGTCCGTTTGCATTCCCCGAGCGCCCGGTCGGTCGTTCCCTGCTCTGTTTCATACGGGCGCATCCGATAGCCAATGGCGTTTACGGCATCGCCAACCATGATGGTAAACAGCAGCGAGATGAAGAACTGGGGGTTCAAATCGAGCCCAGGGTCGTCGCCCGTGACCTGCTTGAGACCGCCTTGCTGCTGAAACAGCATGACGCGGAAGCCGTCAAAGCCAGCATCGCGCAGCGCCTTGCGATATTCGGTGACGTAGCTGCCAAAGCGGCAAGGGCCGCAGGCTCCCGGCATCACGAACAGGTAGCCATCGACGATTTGCTTGGCTGAAAGGCCCTGCGCACGCAAATCGTTGAGACGCTTGACCAAGTTGCCGACGTTGAAATAGGTCGGGTTGCACTGGCCACGGTTCCCAAACTCTTTGCCAAGCTGCAGGGCAGAGGAATCGGGATTGTCCAGCGTTTCGACGTTGTAGCCCAGGCCTTCCAGCGTCGCCGAGATGAGGTAGTCATGTGCAACAGTAAGCCCACCCACAAGGACAGTGGTCTTGGGACGCTGCGCCCGCGTGAAGTGTTGCGGATTGGCGTCGCTCCAGTGCTCGGTCGCCTTGTTTAGGCCCAAAGCAGCTCGCTGTTCGGCCTCGAAGCGGCTTAGCTCCTCCTCGATGGCTAGCTCATTGGCGCTTTTCTGCGGCTTGAGGTTGTTGATGACAGGAAGCGTCCTGCGCCCCGACGGAGTGCTTGCCGTCTGTGTTCCCTGTCCTTCGAGATCCGCACGCTGCATGGTCGGCTCCTAACATGTGAAGAGTGTTTGCGCCCAGAGCTGCTTCGGCAGGTTCCTGTCTATCCTGCTCCGATCGTTCCATCCATGAGACCACACAAAGCGGCCTTGGCTCTGGCGATCCTGTCGTACGACAATGCGTGAGCGAGCGCACCATAGGAGTCCGGTTGCACCACTGACACATCAACACGCGGTGCCGATGCAACACGTGGCCAGTTGCAACCAACAAGGACGGCCAACACGATGAGGAGAACCCGCACCCGCCAATAGTACCTGACTTGCGAGCGCCGTCGCAAAGGACATTTCTGATGGCCATCCCATCGCGAGGTCTCCGTCAAACGGAATCTAACGGATGGCCTGTCTGGCTTCCACAGTTCCTGAGTCGCCGCGTTGTCTGTCTCTAGGCCGAATAGCCTTTGCGTGCAATCAGATCTGCGAGCTTATCGACGCCCATCCAGTATTGCGATTCGAAACCTGGGCGGTAATTAAATTTGGCCGGATCTGCAATGAGTGCGGCTTGGTCGCCCTTGTCGTATCCGATAATGCTCACATAGTGATAAATGGTCTCGTCGTCGGGATATCCAGGTGGATGATTGCTCGGCGGCGCGACAATGTTGGCAACTATCGGGTAATTGTTATCGATGTCTGTGACGATGTCTTTCCACAAAAGATCGCGCTCTTCATCAGTCGCGGTTGCACCGGGAATCATCTTGTTTTCGTAATAGCCAGTGCCCAGCCGGTCATTAAGAGCCGACGTAATCAGTCCGATATGATCCGTTCCGCCCCCGTGTGTGCCTAGCTGGTCGGCCAGCTCGCCCTGCGTCGGCGGGTTGTCCATCCGGGCTGACAGCGCCATTCGCGTCGAGGCCGGCCCGCACCAGTGTCCCCACTCTTGCTGCTGGAAGTTGATATCGAGAATCTTGCGGTCATCTTCCGCTTCTTCCGGACCGCCGCCTTCCGTCTGCGGCATTGGAGCCCGTGCGGGCGGCGCGCCACCCGCCAGGTTCGGCGCAAAGTGAGCAACTTTGTTCCCGGCGGGCTCCTCTTTCTTTGCCGTCGCAGCCGCCACTTTCTTTACCAGCTCGGCCTTTTTCGAATCGGGAGCTGCCTGGACCGCCGCCGCAAGTTTTTCCTTGAGAGCGGCCTTCTGTTCGGAAGGGGCTTCCGGTCCCGTGGCCTTCGCTGCCATCTTGGCCGCGATTGCGACTTTCTGATCGGGAGGAGCAGCCTTTCCGAGCGTCTTGGCGGCCATCTTGGCGGCAAGCTCGGCCTTCTGTGGATCAGGCGCAGCTTGTGCGGCAGGTGGCCCGCTTGGCGCCGCCCCAGTCTTTGGGGTGGTGGCGAGTCCCGGTTTGGCCATGGCCTGCGGAGCCGCTTTGGCTCCTACGCCGGCGTCGGTCATAAACGAAAACAAGCTGGAGAGTGCCTGGCCCGTTTTGGCATTGGCTGCGGGAGCCGGGGCGTGCTGAGGAGCGGCGACTGGCATCGGTGAAGAGGTCGGTGGTGCGACGGACTTCGGTGCCGCACTGCCGAGCGTGCTGAATGGATGGGCAGCGGCCTTCTTGATCGTACTGTCAAACGACATGTATCGGACCCCCCGGATTGCTCGCAGCGTTTCGAAAACATAAGTAGTATCGCCTACTCAGCATTCCGGTTGCGCGGCAATTTTCGCATGAGGAGTTGACCTACAGAGCCGCACCTATCCATCGCGCTGGTTTTATCGATAGCCGATTCCCATCAAGGGTTCGGCGCGCCGCAGAGCTGCTCGGCTTGGAGCATGCCGAGAGCGTCGGTGTTTTCGTTGCGGAAGCGATTGGCAACGCCTTGCTGTACATCCCAAGAGCTGTCGCGGAAGTGGACCAGCGCTCCATTTTCGTCGGTGCGCCCTCGTTCTGCATAGATGGAGTTGATCAGGTCCGTATCGGACATCCTCCCAACGTCGCGGCCCGCGAGCGCATCTTCCACAATGTCCGAGTAGGCCCCATGCTGCACCGACGTGGACCAGATGACTTGTTGCAGGGCGTTGCTGTGCTGGTTGGGGTCCAGGGCGAGATCCTGCTGGAGCCGACTCGACTGCACGTCGTAGTAATTTTCCTTGATGTACTCATGCTGGGCGGCTTGAAACCCGGCCGGGTCGCGGGAAGCGATTTCACGCCACTTGTCGCTAAACGCCGCAGTGCCTGGCTGAAGGGACGCGAACTCTCCCGCATACGGGCTGCCGGACACAAACTGTCCAGCGCTACCGCTCGCGGTACTCATCTGGTAGGAACCGTAGGAGACGCCGCCGATGTCGCCATTTCCCGTGGAGACGGTGCCGGGATCGCCGTTGCTTTCATAGCGCGCCGATAGTGTGCCCAGCTCGGGCGGACCTTGACAGTTCGGAGCGCCATCCCCGCCACCACCGAGACGTTGTGGGTTCGGGAGCGTGCTCGGTTTCTGACTTCCAGGCGCGACATTTTGGGCGATGGGCCCGAGCCTGGCGGCAGCGGGTGCAGCACCGGCCCCTTGTCCCAATGGGAGTGCAGAAGGACGACCAGCCACCGGGGACTCTGCCCAGTGTCCGAGCGCCCTCTGCAGGGCACCGGTTCCTGGCTTTGTGCCACGGTCGTTTCCTGGGCTTACCAGCCTCTGTGTCATCGGTGTGCTCGGCGGTGCTGCTGCCGGTGCGCGGACGGGGATTGGAACAGGGGGGCGTGCCGCTTTGCTGGGGGGCTCGAACATCTTCCGACTTCTCCGTACCTTGGAAGGTGGCCCTGCGATGGACAGAGCCGCTGAACTATTTACGATAGGTTCTGTCCCGACCTAAACGCAAGCAGTCTATCGTTGGGCTAAGTGCTGCTCGACCCGCGACTCCCAATCGCACTACCTTCCCAGTCATGGCTTGGGATGAGCCATTAGGAAATCATAGATGGCACCGGGCCATTGAGCGTTGAAGACGGGAATGTGGCCGCCACCTTCCATGGTCCACAGCTCGACGGACCCCTCTTTGGCGCAGCCGGAATACGATTCGACCTTGGTTTCCGCACCCTGTAGCCCGGATTCGATATCGATGCGGCTGCCGGTGTCCGTAAGGGAACCGAGGCACGCATTGCGGTTTGCCCAAATGGCAACGGTTGCGCGAGCCCCCGGAGTGAGTGGGGTGCCGTTGTAAGCGACGTTGGTGTCTGCGGTACCGTGGACTTGCAGCACCGAGACCTTGCCCGTGGGACGGCACTTGGTCGAATCGATCCACTGGGCTCCGGCCAGGCTCACGATACCGGCGATCTTGGCGCTGCGGTCACAGGCCATGCGATGCGCCATGTAGCCGCCATTCGAGTGTCCAACCAGAAAGACCCGCTTGGCATCGACATTGTACCGGCTGGAGAGGTCATCAATGACAGCGGTCAAGTAGCCCACGTCGTCTACCTTGCTGCCAAAGAAATCGCAGCAGCCATCGGTGGCATTCCAGAAGCGCTGACCGATGGAGTCCTTGGTGCCGTCTGGGTACGCATAAAGGAAGGTTCGGGAATCGGCAAGTGGTGCCAGGTGCAAGACCAGTTCATTGAGCTCTCCGCTGGCCGAAAGGCCATGCAGCATCACAACGAGCGGCGTGGGCTTTTTCGGATCGTAGTCTTTTGGCACTTTGTATTTGTAGGGGCGCGACATGATCAGCCTGGCGGTCTCGGGATTCGGGGTAGCAGGTCCAGACAGATCGCTGTTGGATGAGAGCTGGCCATCGCAAGCGAGCAGACCGGCAGTGAGACTCGCCAAGATCAAAGACAATTGGGCAGTTTGGGTCATGATGACTCCTTCGCTCCACCAATACTACAAGGCGAGCCGGGGCCAAGGAGTGAGATCGGGCTGAATGGAACTCCCTCTGAACGACAACCAGCCAGCATCGGGCTTCGCCGATCCGGTCTTCAGTCTGCTGAAAACCTGATCACGAAGTGCCCATCCTGGATTACGATGATGGGCTGTGCCTATCGATAGTGATCTCCGCATAGAGCGAGTTATTCACTTCCTGGCTCAGGCCGCTGCGGGTCAGTGGTCCGAGAGAATTCCGCTCGAAGACGAGGGCAGTGACCGACTACTAGAGCTGGAGTACGGAGTCAACATGCTGCTCGATGAGCTGGCGCAGACTCGGGCAGCCAGCGAGTCGCGACAACAAGAGATCGAACAGCAGGCCGCCCAGCTAGCCGCGCATCAACAAGAGATGTTGCGGCTGCTCTCCACTCCAGTGATTCGCGTGTGGCCGGGAGTCCTCGCTCTGCCCATCATCGGTGAAGTCGGGCCGGAACGTGCGGCCATCATGACGGAGTCCGTGCTGGCTCAGGTTGTCAGTGAACGTGCGACACACATCATTCTCGATTTGACCGGAATGCTGGCAGTCGGTTCAGACACCGCGAGATCGCTTCTCCGCCTGGCACAAGCGGTTCGGCTGCTCGGTGCGCGCTGTCTCCTCACCGGGATTGGCGCACAGCTTGCCAGCGCACTGGTCGGTTTGACCTTTGAGCTGAGTGATGTGACGGCACTGCCGACCCTGGCCGATGCGATCGCCTACGTGCTCCAGGAACGCGGCGTACATCTGGTATCACACAATCAATAAGAGGAATTCATCATGCCTATTCAAATCGAAGAAGCAAAGACTCCCAAGGGTCGTCGCATGATGCTCGCGAAAGTCACGGGGCACGTCTCGATGGCGGACGCGGAGGCGATGGGCAAGCTGCTCCAGCCCGGCCAGCCATATCACCGAGCGCTGATACTCTCCATCGTCGACAAGAGCACCGACTACCACCCCGACGCTCGACGTCACTTCCAGACCTTCAACAACAACTTTGACCGAATGGCCACGGTGGTTTCCAGTGTGCTTCTGCGCGCTGCAATCAACTTCATGGCGAAGGTGGGGGGGACGGGCGATCGCATGCAAATGTTCGCGACAGAGGCAGATGCAGTCTCTTGGCTTGATGGCGTTGCGTAGGAGGCCCAACAGAGAGCCGGATCAAAGTATCGAACGGCTCCGCACGGACAGAGCGCACAGACCCTGACATACAGTGGCTTGCTGAAACGTACTTAGACCTACGCTGAATCGAGGATTCCCTGCCCGAATCAGCCCCCCGCTCCCTATGGAGTGAAGTAGGTGGGGAAGTTCTCATCCGGCGCAGGAAACGCCCGACATCCGTCACCAAACTCTGCCGCGCAAGTCGGCACCGTCGAAGATCGAGCGGCAGGCGGCGACTCCTGATGCGGTGCGAGACAAAAAGGGTTGTCGCGGTCAGAGCGATGCAACTCCGCAAGCATGGACTGAGTCTGCGACAGATCGCGAGTAGGTAGACCAGCCGGACTGCCTCAGCGGTCGATGAGGAAGAACGTGATATCAGCGTCAGATGGGAGCAGAGTGTGCGGAGAGAACTTCTCTAGCTCGCGATCGAAGGTCTGTCGAAATGCTGCGAGCTGTCGGAGCTGTTCGGTGTAGCAAAACAGAATCAGTCGCCCCCGAGCAGCGAGTCCGGAAAGGCAACGCTCAACATACTGCGTGATGAGTCCCTCGCCAGCGATTCGCAGGAGTTGCCCGCCCTGCTGTTCATAGTAGCCGGGGTCGGCGTACAGCGGATTGGTAAGAATGAGCGCGTGCTGGCCAGGTTGTAGCTCGTACGTACGAACATCTCCGACCGAGAAGGACTGGGGTCGCTCCGGGAAAACCAGGGTCTGAGCGGTCTGGATGGCGGCTGCATTGAGGTCCATTCCACCACAATCAAGTCGATGTCTCGAATGATCCTGTAGATAGCGCAACAGGAGTCCGTTGCCGCAGCCGAGTTCGAGAATCGATCCGGGTCGGTCTACCAGCTCCAGGATCGCTTGGTAGATACCACGCGGCGGCACGCGGTAGCCGTTCTGGGAAAACAGCGCGGCACGTCGAGAAAACCAGTCCTCGTTAGATTCGCTTGGGGAAACTGCGGTCAGCGGATTCTGTAGACCGCGGCGAAAGCCAACAGAGGACAGAACTCGAAGTTTCTCGGGAGGGCGGTAGGGAAAGTGTAGTCCGCGCGCTCCTTCCTCGGGATAGCCATCCCCTTGCCGCCGAACCTCATACCGTTCGGCGGTGGCATCGGTGGCGGTGGAGATTTTGAGGATGGGCGTGCGCACCTCCGCGATTCCGTGAAGGGCCGACCACTCGACCGGCCAGGACAGCATGGAAAGGAGCCAGTCCATCTCGATCGAAAATCCTGCCTCACGCCCAACGGTAATCAGCTTGCGAGCAAACGCTACGGTGTCGGCACAGTCGAAGCGACACGGCAAGTGCGGTACGGCCCGGACTCCCAACCAGCGCAGCAGGATGTTTGCTTCTTGGGGTCCAGAAACATGCTTCGAGAACTCCTCTTTTTGTGTGGCTGTCGCTGCGGAAGTAGTCATTGCCCATGTAGTGTCCATGCAGCGCTCCTCGACCCAGACACGCTGAAAGAAGCGCTGACAGCAGGCAGGGTAGCCCAGAGCCTCACCAATCTTTGCCTGATCATTCGCTTCCCAGGCTGCGCAGAACGCCGAATTTGCATCAGGAGTACCAATCGCCACCCGTATCGCGAACCGCTGACCAGGAATCACCGGTGCGGCAGCGGAGGAATAGGGAGTCGAGGACACTCCCACTTCACCAAAGCGTCGCACTTCGAGTCCGTGCTCTGCCATGCGTGCGGTAAGTGCAGGGAGCGCGCCGGGATCGACGATGGTGTGCGCGCACGGCCTGACTCCGGTGGCCACGGAACGCCACTCGATCTCTGCCCAAGCAGTCTGAATGCGTGCGATGCGAGGTGCCCAGATCGCTCGTGCCTGATCACTCACCCAGGCAAAGCGCGTAAACTCTGGGAGTCGGAAATCCAGGCGCGTCATGATGCCGCCCCCGAGGCTGATTTCTGATGCGCGGCCACCATCTGGGCCAGTGTGTCCTGCACACTCGGATTCCTCCCTTCGGTCCAGGCTCGCAACATGGCGGCCTCTAGGTACACGCGATTTGGCTGCACGGAGATGGGAGTCGCCCCCCGATCGAGCAGCTTGTCCTCTGCATCGCGAAACAGAGCCTTCCATTCCGCACAGTGTTCGGTCCGATTGCGCCAGTCTCCTGAAATGGAAGTGCCTGGACACTGGCCTTTGCACTGAAGGAAAAACCGACAGCCCTTGCAGCCGCCTGCGGACTGCGGCGTGTGATAGAGCGCAAGGTAGCGCTCGTAGCCCGGCGTGTCGGACTTGGTGAAGTCGATGCCATCCTTGTTGGTGCGACCACAGTTGCTGCGCTGGCCATGTCCTTCGATGCCGCGCACCGCTTCGGTGGTGAAGGGATCACAGGCACGCCACACGCAGGTCGACTGATTGTCGCGGGCCAGCAGCAGGTTTTCGATCTCCCGGAACAAGTCGAAGCGCAGCCGGGATAGCTCCGACTCCAAGCGCGACAGACAGAGCAAGGCACGGACGTTGTCACCAGCAGCTAACGCGTACTTGTCACGGATGTTCTGCTCATCGACTTCCAGCAGGTGTAGGCGGGCATTCTGCACCCCCATCTGGTCGAGATCGCGCAGCCAATCGCACAGCGCGGGGAGGTGCTCGTCCGTGGCGTTTCCTCGGTGCAGCGTCACAATCAGGCTTGGAGTCAGTCCCTCTTTGCACAGCCGCACAATGGCCGCTTGCGATCTCTCCGTAGACTCTCGCGTGGCCGCCAGCGTTCCCTGCCACCGGGCATCATTGAGCGGGCCTGGCCCATCCATCGAGATTCCTACATGGACCTTGTACTTGCGGAACAGCTCGATGTGGTGGTCGTTGATCAGGACTGCGTTGGTCTGGATGCCATTGCTGCCAAAGCGCTCGAGTCCGAAGCGCCACAGCTCCTCCAAATCCTCCACCGGTACGAGCAGCGGCTCGCCCCCAAACAAAATAAAGGGACTCCCTTCCGCCAAAATCGCCCGCTTCATCGCCTCGATGTCGTACTTGCGCGTCAGGTTGCCCGCATCCCTTTGCGGGTTCTGATAGCAGTACTGACACGCCAGGTTGCAGTTGACTCCAAGTGGTCGCAGCTCGACTCCCATAAGCTAAGTCCCCCAGTGTCCCGGATCGTCCATATGCGCCATGGCCGGGCTGTCGGCGTGCAGCACCGCTGGGCTGTCGGCATGAAGCACCGTGGCCGTATCAACATGGGCTGTGCTCGGACTGTCCGCATGCGCGACTTGCGCAGCGTCCACATGAGCCGTACTCGGACTGTCTACGTGCGGAACCGCCCAGCCATCGGCATGGCCAACGCTTGGACTATCGACATGCGGGAGTCCGCTGTCACCGTGGGGATGATCTGTCCAGTCCGTATGGATCCCGATGAAGTTGGAGTCACCATGGGTGTACCCGACGCTATCGATATGAGCAGAGGCCGCGATGTCGGCATGCAGGATCGCGGCTGCGTCCGCGTGACCACTTTGGGCAATATCAACGTGCGGAATGAAGGACACGTCTCCGTGCGAGATGGGGGACACATCCGCGTGCGGGATGAACGACACATCCCCGTGCGGAATGATCGGCGCGTCGGCATGCGGAATCATCGGCCCATCGAGGTGCGGAATCAACGGCGCATCGGTATGTGGAACCCAGGTCAGGAGTCCGAAGATCCCTTTCACATCGTTTTCGTAGAACTGCTGAAACGCTGCGGCCACGTCGGAAAGACCTGGGAACGGAACCGTCGTCTCTAGGAGCTTCATCTCACGACGGACGCCGAGCGCGTCGAAGCTGAAGGCCACCGTCTGGCGGAACTGCGCCAGGCTCGCTTCAATCGAAAGGATCGCGCTCACGCTGAGCGTTACGGTGACACCATTGACCAGCACGCTGTATGGGAACGTCAGAGTCTGGGTGATGCGGACCGTGGTGCCATCGAAACGGAGCGCCGCACCGCCATACAGACCGCCCATCGCCGTCGTCAACGTGAGCGAGAAGCCTCGCCCATCGACCGTGACTTCGGCTCCTACACTGGGTCCACCGAGCAGGGTGATCTGTCCAGACAGAGCCAACCCTCGCTTGCTCAGCATCGCATCGACGTACACCAACGGACCGGTTTTGCCATCAGTGGAGGTGAAGGCAAAGAAGTCCTTCCCTCCTGCCTGAATCCGAATCGGATCGAACGTGCCGTGCAGATAGATTCCGGTGAAGCTCTTCTTGCCTTCGACAAAAGCACGATAGCCCCACAGGTTGAGGCGGGCACGGAATGACCAGCCTCGGTTGTAGAACATACCAGCGATCGTCAGGGGGCCGTTCGCCCGGTAGAAGTTCAGGTCCGTCAGTTGCAGATTGAGGATGTTTTTGACGAGCGGATCGCTTGCAACATCTTTCGGGGCAAACGCCGCCAGCAGGGCTGGGAGATTGATTCCTTCCGGACTGTCAAACAGAGTCACTTCGGCAGGGACCGTCACGGGATCGCTCTTGGCCGGAGGAGCCGCATCTCCATCTGCGATTTCTGATGGAATGAGTCGCACCGGCTGGGTTGAATCGCGAAGGATGGCGAAGCTACCCCCGAGGAGCTTGTCGCCAAAGTGGACCTCACCACGTGCCCCGAATCCTGCGACCACCGGACCGGGCAGCAGCGACATTTGGACGCCGAATCCACCGATCACAAGGCCAGGGATTCCGAAGGGCTGCACCCACTTGCCGTCTGCTGCATCGAGCGCGCCCCACAAGGTCACGACGCTCCTACTATCGACCGTAATGTTGCCGCGCAAAATGAGCGTCTCATTGCCAACAGTCAGACGGAATCGACAGTTGACCCCGAGCGCGTTCGTCGCGGTCTTGAGGTTGGCGCTCCCAACCAGGCTGATCTCGGACAGGACCAGACTCCCATCCCCAAGCGGCACGTCTAGCTGCGACAGAAGCTCGATAAGCAGAGTCTTCAGTGGTTGTCGGCAGAGCGCAACATGGAGGACTTCGGACTTGTTCTGTAGGCCAAGTCCAGGGACCAGCCGCTCGAGTGTGGACAGCGGTTCGATGCTGCTCAGCGGTAGTTTGGCGTACAGGTTGAGTCCGTACAGGATCTCGCCAAGCTCCGGATCGCGCGCCGCACCTTTGGCCAAGATGAAATAGACTTCCCCCGCCTTGGTGAGCGCAGGACGCGCCATCTGCTCGAACGGACTCCACAGCAGTGACTCCAAGTGGGGCCGCACACAGGCATCGAGAAACTCGGTCGCACTGATCGGCAGCTTGACCTTGAGGATGTAGATCGAAAAGAACCCCGTTGGGTCGGTGCCCACCGTAAAGCTGACGTTATCGACGGTGAAGCCGAGTGGCTTCGCGAACTCCATCCGTCCTTTGTAGACCACGTCCTTGGGGCCCTTTTGGACCGTGACCTCGCCCACCCACCGCACCTGGACGTTCGTGTTCAGAAACTCAATTCCCGCTCCAAACCAATTCTTGATGTCTTGATCCCACGTCGCGTTACCGGATGCGGGAGTTGGCGTAGTGGTTCCGGGCGCACTCCAAGCCGGTGCGCTGGCGATGGGAACCGCAGCCGCAACCGGGAACGCCGCGATTTGGTCGGTGGGAGTGACTCCCCAGACTCGCGTAGAGGAACCCACCGAGATCTGTTTGAGCGTCCCAGGAACCAGCACCCATTCGTTGCCGCTCCGGCGATATATCTGGTTGGCTGAATTTACGCCCCAGACTGTGCCATCCGATGATACGGAGACATACTTCAGACCGCCCGGAATCAGTTCCCAGCCGCTGCCATTCCACCTGTAAATATTGTCCGCGGAGTTGACTCCCCAGACCTGACTCGCGGAGCCGACCGAAATCTGTTTGAGACTGCCCGGGATCTGCTCCCAGTCGCCACCGCCAAGCCACCTGTAAATGTTGTCAGCAGAGTTGATGCCCCACACCGTGCCGTCGATGCCGACCGAGACGTGCTTCAGAGAGCCCGGGATCTGCACCCAGTCGCCGCCGCCAAGCCACCTGTAAATATTGTCCGCGGAGTTGACTCCCCAGACCTGACTCGCGGAGCCGACCGAGATCTGCTTGAGAGAGCCGGGAATCTGCACCCAGTCGCCGCCGCCAAGCCACCTGTAAATGTTGTCAGCAGAGTTGACGCCCCACACGGTGCCATCGGCCGCAACCGAGACGTGCTTGAGAGCGCCCGGCACGATCGTCCAGTTGCCGTCGGCCCCTGCAGAGGAGAGCGCAAAGGTCTCCGATGGGCCTACTGCGCCGCGATTGGCAATCAGGACTTGGCCGCCTCCTCCCTCTGCGCAGACATACTGTCCACTTGCGGCCTGGAGTGCCACTTGACCGCTTCCGCGATCAATCAGCGTGAAGGTCTCCCATGCACCAATGGCTCTCCGGTTGGCGACCAGCGCTTGACCGCCCCCTCCTTCCGCGCAGACATACATTCCGTTATAGGCCTGGAGTGCGACGCGATTGATGTCGAGGTAGATGAGGTTGAAGCTCTCCCATCCGCCGATGGCATTGCGGTTGGCTACGACCGCTTGACCACCGCCACCCTCGGCACCAACGTACTGTCCGTTGCTCGCACGCAGGGCGATGAGACAGCCAAAGCCATTGAGAATCCCAGGAACAGTGCGCCAAGTCTCGGTACCACTATCGATGCCATCGTGGCGATACCAATCGAGCGCACCAGGTTGACGAATGGCGTAGATCACACCAGAGCCACTGGCCGTGAATCGTCCCATCACATTCCAGCCGGAGCCAATCTGTACGCTGTTTGCCCACGAAGCGGTGCCGGTTAGGTAACCGAGGTGCTTGTACCAGAGTAGTTCCCCGGTAGGCTTCCGTGCGTACAGAACGCCACCGCTGCTGGCTTCGATCGCATCAAAGCTGTCCCAACCAGAGCCGACTTTTTGCGGCACCGACCACGTCGCTGCACCGCTGTCAAAGCCGGTGTGCTGGTAAAAGTAGAGGTCTCCGTTTGGCTGGACTAGGTAAAGGACTCCATCGTCGGCCACAACGACCCGCAGCGCCGAGGCCCAGCCACTTCCAACGCTCTGTCCGTTGCCCGCGTTGGCCCAGGTTGCCTCGCCTGTTTCATGCCCAAGGTGCTGGAACCAAAACAGAGTGCCATCGGTTCCGATCGCATAGAGGACGCCGTGATTGCTGGCAAAGACTCTCTTATATCCGCCCCAGCCGCTCGCGATCTTGACTCCGGTCGAGCTTGCCCACTGGTTCGTTCCGTCTGCAAAACCAAGGTGACGAAACCACAGAAGATCTCCCAGCTCATTGATTGCATAGAGCGTCCCATTCCTACCGGCAAATACGTACTTGAACATGATCAAAAACCCCGTTCGTTGTTAATCCGAAGACCCTCGAAGAGAGGAGTTCAGAGGTCGCGGTGGATTGAAGCGAGTCACTTTGACTGGTGCCCATCGTTAAACCATTGATTGGGCTTTCCGGTGCATTCCCACTGCTGAACCGCGCCTCCCTGTTTCCCAGAGTCGAAGTCCTGACTCCGTACTTCGAGGCACTTGTTGTTGTAGGTCCGCAGCTCTTTCTGGTTGTGCTGCCACTGCTGGTTGTCAGCGCCTGGACTGCATATGCCGACCTGAATGCGTCCGCCGTTTCTTCCCAACTTGAAATCGGGCGGCGATACTTCCAAGCAGAGTCCGTTGTGGTTGACAATGCGGCGACCATCCGCATGCCAGTTTTGGTTGGCTCCTCCGTGACATACCCACTGCTGGACATCGCCACCGTCGCGTCGAGTCTCAAAGTCGGTCTGATCCAGGTTTAAGCAGCGGCCATTGTTGAGAACGATCGGGCCTTCGTCCGGTCCTTCTGGCCACAGTGCATAGAGCAGCGAACTGGCGACCAGCAGACTCCCAAGCGCAAGTCCTGAAATGAACAGCTTGCGACGCGACACCGAAAGCTCGATGTTCTGCGGAGGCGCTTCCTCCTGCGAGACAGCCGGCTTGTCTGTACTGCTGCTTGGCCTTCCCTCCGCTTCCACTTCTGTCGATGGCAAGCGCTGTAGGAAGCTGGATGGCTGAAACGCGGGGTCGCTGGCCCGGCTATAGAGCTGGAGACTGACCCAGTCGATCTGCTCGGCATCACGGGCCAGACTGTGACGGGCTGCCAACACCGCTTGTTCTAGGCTGCCTGTCGCGGAGCACAGCTCCCGATACAGAACCTGCGCCAAGCGAATCGAGCCAACTACCGAGAGTGGATATCGCGAAGCAAGCACATGGGCCAGACCGGCTCGATGCAGCGCCTGGGCGACACTACCAAGCTGGTTGCCCAGCTCTCCGCTGTTCCCACTATCGCAGGCAGCGAGCACGACCAGCCGTACCATCGAGGCGTAGGGCGCCAACATCTGACGCAGCCGTCCTGCATCCACCACCGTGTGCTCCTCTTGGTCCTCACCATGGAGTGAAAGACCAAAGGTCTGCCCGGACGCGCTGCCATGACAGAGTATATGAAGCACCGAGATCGGAGGGCCGGTTCGCTGCGCGGCAGCCAGGATCTCATCGAGCTTACCCAGCGACGCATGAGGCAGGACGTCGCGCTTCGGGTCAAAGGACTGAGGATGACGCTCACACGCCTTGTGGATGGCTGCGATGTGCTCGGTCGCCGGGACCGCCCCGGCAGCAGCGGACCAGCACAAAAGAATGCGGCCCGGTGACGAGGACGGCGAAACCTGCTCGGGAGTCGTACTAGTACCAGGCCACTCATAGCGAACCAAGACCTCGGGAAGTTCCGCAAGATGCTGACCCGAACCTTTGAGCGTAATCAGCTCCCAGGGCAGCGAATACAGCTCCGCCGCCGCCGATCGCAGCGTCAGAACCACTCGCTTGTGCTCCTTGAGGGCCTGCTGGATGAGGACTTCCTGTTCGCTCCATCCTGCCGGCTGCAAGAACCGCCGCAGCGTCTCACCGATTCGCTGCAAGACCACCGGATCTCGTCCCGACTTTTGCACGGCCAGCAGGTCCGCGAGCAGCGCCTTGTCCCAGCTCAGCTCCGCTGTTTCAAAACTACCGTCGGCGCTACGCAACAGGTACTGTAGTCGATCGAGCCGGAAGGCGTACGGATCGCCTCCCTGCTCGGCGCGAGCAAACTCCAGGATCAGGGAGAACACTGTAGCGCCAGGCTCTGTTAGCACCAGCGCTCTCCTGTAAGTTGGCGAAAGGAATCAATCCAGCTCGTACATCCTGTTTCCGCGCTGCTCCGCTTGTTCACCAAGACCAAGCAAGCGCCCGGGATGCCCCACATCTCCTGAAGGACTACGCACACCCGTTGATTGTCCCATAAGCGTGCAAGCCAGGTGTGAGCAAATCGGCTGTCCGCCGGTAGGTCGCTTCGATTGGGCACTCCAGCGAGCCTTTGCGGCCAGGACGAAACCTGTCAGGATGACACGCATGATGCGCGCTTGGATCGTAACGATGGTTGCTGCTGGCGCTGTGCTGATCGGAATGGACTCGGTGTGGGCAGGCAATCCGTGTCCGATCTCCTTCGCTGTGTATGATCTGGGGTCGCCCAGTGGGGTGAATCGCGAGGCTGTGCTCGGCGGACTACAGAGCCAGCGGGCCTTCATCGGGGCACAGACGACCGACGGACCCGATGGCGTCCGAGTGGCCCGCATTCATGAAGGGAGTCCGGCCGTGGCGCTGGCGGTCGGGGACGTGATCACGGAGGTGGATGGAGTCGCCACTCCCAAGCAAGCGGAGTATCTGGCCGCGCTGGCGCAAAAGCGACCCGGACAAGCGCTGCGATTTTCACTGAGACGCGCTGGTCAAGTGGTACAGGTGTCGGTCACCGCCTCGCGCACGGACCCGCTGGTGTTTGCGCTGATCGACTGGGCCGGTGGCCGGGATGACTGTACGGAGACCGAGCTGAGAACGGTGAAAAATCCGCGGGCTCTCGATGCAGTGCTGTGGACCGGCCAGAAGCTGCGCTGTGGTACGGATGCCCACAAGCGGCTACAGGGAATGATGCTGGAGGAAGAAAGCTTAGGAGCCGGATCGTTGATTGTGATCCGCGATGGTCATCAAGTGCTGTTGTCGATGGTCGGCTTTACGTCCCGGTGCGTTGCCAGCAAGGACTTCGATGGGGCCGGGCTCAGCAAGGAACGCGTGCTCAAGCTGTTCGAAGGACTCAGCCGAGCCTATGTCGCGAACCGGCACCGCTATCCCTAGCAACGAATGAGCATCATCGACGGATACCGCCAGAAGACTTCTAGTAGTAACCGACCCGAACACCAGACATAGCCGCTTCCCGCTCACTTCCCAAAGAGCGAATGAAAAGCAGTTTCTCGACGGTTGTAATGTATTTTACCTAACAGCTTCCATAGTATTTGTAGGATCTGCCGATTTGGATCAGGGGCGCAAGCGCTGTCAAAAACGCTAGTCCTGTCGACGGTTCAGCAAGTGTGGTTTCCGTGCGCACCGCCGTGAAGCGGTGGGATGAGCGAGGACACAGACGGACCCGGAATGCTGGGGTTGGCGACGGAGATCGCGATCGGGCGGCTAACGCAGGGGGCGGAGCTGAACTTCGGGGGCTTTGCAGGAGTCGCGGACGAACTGGGTACAAGGCATCGGTGACAGATCTTTGCGTAGACAGATCCGAACCTCACGCAGATAGGCCCCGGAGCACTGCGCGGTGATGCTGCTATCGACCAGGCGGGGATTGGCCTCGATGAAGCGCTGTTTGAGCTCGGGAAGGGAGGTCACCACGGGCGCGGTCGGTTGACGATACGGCTCGGGAATGACCAGCCCGGCGTAGACCGTCTCGACCTGCCCGAAATACTGCTCGGCGGACAGACCGCTGCAGGTGCCATGCTTCTGCCACTCGTGTTCGATGAGCTTCTGGCTGGGCATCATCTGGAGCGCCTTTTCCACGGTCGGCGGCGCGAGCTGAAACGTGGTCGCGCAGGACTCGGGATAGCCTTTTTCGTACTGCGGCCACAGCCCGTGAACGACGAAGCCGAAGCGACGACCGTCCCCGCACTGCTGATCGCTGGGCGGAAACTTGCGGCTGCTACAAAACTGCGGCGACCACGACAGCGACAGGACGTAGTAGTCAAACGAGCCGCTCTGCCCAGGCCCGAGCGATGGCGCTTCGTCCGGATCTTGCTGCTGCGGTGGGGTGCTGGGCGATGGCGACTTGGGGCAGCCGAGCAGCGGCAACACCAGCAGCGCGAACGCGATCGCCGAGCGGGAAAAGGAGCGACGAAAAATCATGGGCTAATTTAGCTCCGACTGGCCCTCACTGTTCAAGCCAGCAACGATCTTGGCGAGCGAAACGATCAGCAGCTCGGCCCGCGTAGCCAGGTCGCGGCACTCAAACAGCCGCCGCCGCAGCACTGGCTTTTGGATGAGCGCAGAGGACAAGACATCGATCAGACACGGCAGGCGCTTGGTTTCGGCACACAGGCTGCGCAGCGACGCCCCACTTTCGCCGATGGTCTTCGACAGCTTGTCGATCAGCAGCCGCAGCGTTTCGCGCACCGTCTGTTGATCGAAGCCTTCGGCGATGCGGTCTCGAACCCGATGCGCCCGCACTTCGCGATAAGAGTGCTCCGGCGGTAGCTCCTCATCGATCCGTACCCGCCCGAGCCCTTCGAGCAAGATGTTGTAGGTTCCATCGGCGTTTTCGCGGTGAGCAATGATCTTGCCCAGCCCCGCCATCGATCGGACCGGCGGCCGCCCTTGATAGTCGGCCTCAAATCCCGGTTTGAGCTGCGCGAGCGCCATCAATCCGTCGCCCGCCAGACACGCGGCGGTCATCTCGCGGTAGCGCGGCTCGAAGATGTAGAGTGGCAAAATCGCTCGCGGGAAGAGCTGCACCCGATAGAGCGGAAAGATCGGCAGCCGCTGTAGCTTGTCACGAAGTCGCTCGCGGTCATCCCTGCTCTCGGTCATCGTCCTGCTCCCACTATGGGAAGATGCCGCGTAGAGGGAATCTGCGCCTCAAGCGATACTTGTGCTCGCTGCGATAACGTCGGTGGCACTACCACACCGGGGTGGCGCGCAAGGTGGCGCGACCGTCTTTGACCTGAACTCGGAAGTACACATCGCGACAGCCTTGGTCGCGGGTGATGCTCTGCTTGCCGCCGAGGATTTCGTCACAAAACGTCTCGAAACTGAGGCCGCCAAGCGACTCTCCGCAGCGAACTTTGGCGGCCACGAAATCAGCGTACATGTGCGCAAGATCGTCGGTTGGCGCTGGGTCCGCAGCAGGGGCCGTTGTGACGGTTGGCTCGGGAAATCCCACCGGATCGGCTGGAAGCGGCAATAACGTCGGTAGGATCGCGTCCGTTTGCTGCTGGTCGAGCCGAGCACGATCAACAGCCAAAAGGCCAAGGCCCAGTGCCAGCAAGAGCGCCGACGCCAGCACACCCCAAAGCAGCGATCGCGAGGGCAACCCCGTCGCCGCGCTGCGCAGAATCCGGGCCTTTGGCGATGGCGTTTGTGGCAACTGCCAGCTCAGCAGCTCGACCCCATCGACCGAGCCGGGTCGCCGGACCGCAAGCACCGTCGCCCCAGGGGGTGGACCCGCGCTGACGCCGTTCAGAAGCTGCCCACCTCGTCGCCAAGCGACCTCCACCCCCAGCGTAGTCCCGAGCCGTGCATCGAGCGGACGACCGACCACCAGCGCTCCCGCATACCGATCGTGCGAGGGCGTCGTCAGCGGTGCCACCGCGACCTCGTAGATGTGCCCGCCTTCTTCATATAGATCATCGAGCCGATAGCCGCGCAGCCCAAGCTGCACGAGCTGCCAACCCGCCACCGAGTCGCCGTGCCGCGCTTCGTCCACTCCAACCCGCGACAACACCACACCGTCTCGATCCACCAACATCGCCAGGCCCAGCTCTCGATGTTCGAGGAGCTTACGCAAACGCTTCTGGATCGACAGCCGCAGAAGCTCGGGCTCGGCCAGTCCACGCTGCTGCTCTTCCAGGCTGCCGATCAGGGTCGTATCGCCCGCCAACACCGTCGCCTGCTCGATCATCTGCTCGGCTTCGAGCCGCAGCACAAGCTCCGCCGTCTGCTGGGTCTTCGCCAGCAGAGACTCCCGCTGCTGGGCCATCTCGCGCTCGACATCACGCCACAGCAGCCCGCCGCAGACCACGAGAGCCAGCAGCAGCAGCGACAGCTTCACAAGCCACAGCCGTGTCCACCACATCGGCTAGCGCTCCTCTCCCAGGCTGACGTGAAGGGATAGCTCGCGGCCGTCCCGCTCCACCACCACTTCTTCTTGCCACAACGAACCGGTCGGCATCCGCAGTCTCACCTGATAGCGACCCGGCGGGACATCGACCGTCGCTACCGCCACTTTGCCGACCTCGCTCAGCACCAGATGTGTGGCCAGGTGAGGCGGACGAAGCACCGTCGCTTGGGCCTGCGGAAGCTCACGGACGTGGAACGACAGCTCACCGGACTGCGGCAGGTTGAGGGTCTGTGAAGCCCCGGGGGCCAGCCGCAGCGAAGGCTGACCGGGTGGCGCAGGGACAAGCTCGATGGTCACCGGCTGCTCGTCCTCATTGCGGAGCTGTAGCTCCCCGCCCGGTGCCAGCAGCGACAGGCGCGGAAGCAAACGCTGGCCGAACAGCCGCAGCGTCTGCTGCTTGGGTAGTGGCACCACCCCGATCACCTGGGCGGGCAATGGTGGCGTCGGCGGCAGTGGAATGATCTCCAGCACCGCTTCTCGACGAGGATCGGGCGTTGGCGGGGCAATCGGCAAGATGCCATTCGGTCGCAGCCAAAACCCGAGCGGTCGCTGCGGCGCAGCTTGCCCTTGAAAATAGACAATGGTCCGCAGCGGTGCCGCCCTGCCCTGCCCAGGGAGGACGCAACCGAGCGCGGCCAAGCACCACCAGCGAAGATTCACAAGACGCCGAGACATCGAACGAGGGTGAGGGGTAAAGAGTGTTAGGACGCCGCTCCGGACAGCCGATCCGTCAGGTGGCGGTGCTCATCGTGCAGCTCCGCTGGCAGGCGATCGCCGAACTTACCAAGGAACTGCACGCTGCGGATTGCTTCGTCGCGCCACGCCGCCACATCGACGGACAGTAGCTTTTCCATCGTGCCCGGTGCCAAATCGAGCCCACGGGTGTCGATCGCTCCCGGGGCCGGCAAGTGACCAATCGGGCTGTCGACCGCTGCGCCTTCGCCGCGCACCCGTTCAATGATCCACTTGAGGACACGGATGTTGTCGCCGTAACCCGGCCACAGAAACTTGCCGTCATCCCCCACGCGGAACCAGTTGACCTGAAACAACTTCGGCAGCTTGTCCGGTGTCGTCTGCTGACCCATCCGTAGCCAGTGCGCGAAGTAGTCGCCCATGTTGTAGCCACAGAACGGCAGCATCGCGAGCGGATCGTTGCGCACGACTCCGACTTGACCGACGGCGGCGGCGGTGGTTTCGGACGCCATCGTCGCACCCAGATACACGCCGTGCTGCCAGTTGCGCGCCTCCAGCACCAGCGGGGCCAGCTTGGCCCGGCGACCACCAAAGATGATCGCGGAGATCGGCACGCCCTGCGGCGCGTCCATCATCGGTGACACGCTCGGGCACTGCTGGATCGGCGCGGTAAAGCGCGAGTTCGGGTGCGCCGCCTTTTCGCCGCTGTGCGGGTCAAACGGCCGACCTCGCCAGTCGGTAAGCCCCGGTGGCGGCTGCGGCGTCAGTCCTTCCCACCACGGCTCGTTTTCAGCGGTGAGTGCGACGTTGGTGAAGATGCTGTTTTTGCGCAGCGTCGCGAGCGCGTTCGAGTTGGTGCGCTTGCCGGTGCCCGGTGCCACGCCGAAAAAGCCAGCCTCGGGGTTGATCGCCCACAGCCGACCATCCGGGCCGTAGTGCATCCAGCAGATGTCATCGCCCACGGTAGTGACCTTGTACTCATCACCGAGGGTCGACACCATCATGGCCAGGTTGGTCTTGCCGCACGCCGAGGGGAATGCCGCCGCGATGTAGGTGGTCTGGCCACGCTTGTCCTCGATGCCAAGGATCAGCATGTGTTCGGCGAGCCAGCCTTCATCGCGACCCATGGTGCTGGCGATGCGCAGCGCGAAACACTTCTTGCCAAGGAGCGCGTTGCCGCCGTAGCCCGAGCCAATGCTCCAGATCTCGCGACGCTTGGGGAAATGACAGATGAAGCGCCGCTCAGGAGACAAGTCACCGAGCGAGTGCAAGCCCTTCACAAAACCGCCGCCGTGCTGGTTCAAGTGATCGATGGCGACCTGGCCCATGCGGGTCATGATTCGCATGTTGGCAACCACGTACGGGCTATCGGTGATCTCGACGCCGACTTTGCTCATCGGCGACCCGACCGGACCCATCAAGTACGGAATCACGTACAGGGTCCGGCCGCTCATACAGGACTCAAACAGCGGCCACACCTTCCGTTTGGCGTCCTCAGGGGACATCCAATTGTTGGTCGGTCCCGCTTCTTCCGCCGTGTCGCTGCAAATGAACGTCAGGTGCTCGGTGCGAGCCACATCGCTCGGGCTGGAGCGGTGCAGATAACAGCCGGGGTAGGTCTCGCTACGCAGCGGCAAAAGAACTCCGCTTTCGACCATCTCGGCAAGCAGCCGAGCATTCTCTTCCTCGGAGCCATCGCAGTACACGACACGCTCGGGCTTCACGACCTGGGCAACTTCGTGTACCCAGCTTTGCAAAGTGGCAGGGACGTTCATACGGTTTCAGTCCTTTCTAACCCGGCACTGTACACAGCACGCAGCGGTTCCTAGACGGGAGACAGACAACAGCCAATGGAGCGCCGGAGAACCTATCACAAACCGATGCGGCGCCGGGAGTCCCGACGTGCTTTCACAGCAGAAACCGATAGATGGAGCGTTAGAAGCGTCGGGAGCGACTGCTGCTGGAACCAGGCTGAGGCAGACCAGGAATGCTGCCCGATACCTGTGAGCGCGCCATACTCAGCGAGCTGGCCAGCGTCCCCAGCGTGGCGAGCGCTTGATCTTGCCGCAGATCGTGCTGCTCGCGGTCGCGCATGTCCCGCAGGTAGCCATCGAGATCGCGCTGCCCACCCACCAGCGCCAGCGCCCCGAGCATCACATCAATGATCGACTTGGGATCCTCAATGCGCAGGATGTTTTCGGGCGCAGCATCAAAACCACAGTCACCATCGAGACATAGCCGCTGCGAACCGGGTTCTGGAAGTGGGCGGGAAACGTACTGTACCATTTTGGCCTGCTGTTAAGATGTTCTGGAACCCATCTCGGTCTGAACCGAGTTTCACTGGAGTGACGATGTCCACGACCCACCTGGCACAAACCACTGACTTTGCATTCGTCGATGACTTGATGACGTACGGAGAGGACTACCAGCCACAACCGGGAGACATCGTTTCGTGTGATGACCTGAAGACCACCCGTGGGGAGCCCGTCCCGGGGGAAAGCGCCAAGGTGATTTCGAGAGGCGATGACACGGTGCTCCTCAAGGACGAAGTCACGGGACAGGAACTGGAGATTCCTTCTGACTCTTGGTTCTACATCGTTGAGTCTCCTGCGGTCACCGCGACCTGGGAGAAGCACCTGAGGAATCCTTGCCCTGACGGGGTGGCCTTCGCAGATGGGCTGGTTGACGCCGCGCTGGTGGAGCGCTTGCGGGCGGATGTCCAGCGGCTGATTGAAATGGAACCCGTCGACTACCACCCCGGCTCAGGAACCAAGGTGCGCGATCTGGTGCATCCATCCCTGTTTCCATATATCGAAGGACGCTCCGTACTGCTTCATCCTGCCCAGCCGCGTGAGACACCCAGCTACGATCGCTTTGGTCGCCCCTTCGAGAGCTCTCGCTATCAGTGGCTTCCCACTCCTTTTCGCATCGCTGAAAACGGTACGGTGACTGTCTCGTCCTACATCAACAACCTGGATCGGAACCGACATTCCTCCACGTACGACGACCTGGCCGCACTGCTGGCAACGGCGCTGC
>WBZP01001768.1_pt1 | contig 25884 bp, 20 predicted proteins | sample 5204301 | NCBI WGS metagenome assembly WBZP01 (sample SAMN12412401, study PRJNA552823) | activated sludge metagenome | isolation source: activated sludge from nitrification reactor of wastewater treatment plant... | place: USA: Pennsylvania | collected 2017 | reverse complement strand
CCGCGCCTGGCACTGATATACGCTGAAGCGCTGACGCGCCTGGGAGCGGATGACGAAGCGCAGCGTTTTATCGAATCGCAGCTCGACCGGGAATGGGATTCCAGGCTCGTCGACCTGTACGGACTGTCGCGAAGCGGTGATCTGAGCTCGCGCCTTGCCCGCGCAGATCAGTGGTTGGCGCAGCATCGCGACGATTCGCGGCTGTTGCTGGCACTGGGGCGGATGTGTCTGTCGCTGCGCCTGTGGGGCAAGGCACAAAGCTACCTGGAGGCTTCCTTATCGCTGGCCGACACGCGCGAAGTGCGGCTTGAACTGGCCCGCTTGCTGGAGCAAACCGACCGTGTTGACGAGGCGGCGCAGCATTACCGGGCCGCTGCCGGAGAATCCGCCGGGTCGGTTTTGGAAGTATCGTAACAACAGCGGCGGGTAAGCGCTGATGCCGTGAAGACCATCGAAGCTTACCCGCGAATTACAAATCAAACCCCCGCATCGGCTTTCAAGGCGGCGGCCTTATCGATATTCTCCCAGGTGAACTCTGGCTCATCGCGGCCGAAGTGGCCGTAGGCCGCGGTTTTGGCGTAGATCGGGCGCAACAGATCGAGCGCCTGGATAATCCCCTTCGGGCGCAGATCGAAATGGCGGCCGATCAATTCGGCGATCTTCTCATCGCTGATCTTCCCGCTGCCGAAGGTACTGACCATCAAGGACACCGGCTTGGCCACGCCGATGGCGTAGGCAATCTGTACCTCGCAGCGCTCGGCCAGGCCGGCGGCCACCACATTCTTCGCCACATAGCGCGCCGCGTAGGCCGCCGAACGATCGACCTTCGACGGATCCTTGCCGGAGAAGGCCCCGCCGCCATGGCGCGCGGTGCCGCCATAACTATCGACAATGATCTTGCGTCCGGTCAGCCCGCAGTCGCCGTGCGGCCCCCCGACAACGAAGCGCCCGGTCGGATTGACCAGAAAGCGGGTCTTGTCCGACACCAGCTCCTTGGGCAGCACCGGCCGGATGATTTCCTCGATCACCGCTGCGGAGAGCTGCGCGTGCGAGACCTCCGGACCATGCTGGGTGGACACCACGACGGTATCGATGAATACCGGCCGGCCATCGACATAGCGGACCGTCAGCTGGCTCTTGGCGTCCGGACGCAACCACGGCAGGCGGCCGTCCTTGCGCACTTCGGCCTGGCGTTGCATCAGCCGGTGCGCGTAGTAGATCGGTAGCGGCATCAGCGATGGCGTTTCGTTGCAGGCGTAGCCGAACATCAGGCCCTGGTCGCCGGCGCCCTGGTCCAGATCAAGCCCCTGGCCTTCGTTGACGCCCTGTGCAATATCCGGCGACTGGCGGTTGATTGCCGTTAAAATGGCGCAACTCTTGTAGTCGAAGCCGATGTCGGAGTCGTTGTAGCCGATGCGGCGGACGGTTTCCTGGGCGATTTCGCGGTAGTTGATGTGGGCTTGCGTGGTGATTTCACCGGAGATGACGACCAGGCCGGTGGACACCAGCGTTTCGCAGGCGACCCGGGCGCGTGGGTCTTCGGTCAGGATGGCGTCGAGGATGGCATCCGAAATCTGGTCGGCAACCTTGTCCGGGTGGCCTTCGGAGACCGATTCGGAGGAGAAGAGGTAGTCGTTGGACATGTGCGTGTGCTCCCTAATGGAAAAACCCCGTGGCGGCGGCGTTGCCGGCTCCGGGGTTTGAGCAGACGACGCTTTAGCAGTATTTTGGAAGCCTTGGTTGGCTTCGCCCGCCCTGCAAGTTGTCCTGATTAACTCGGCGGTGCGGGCAATTGTAGTTTTTCGTGGGCCACGGGTCAAACCCGCTTTGAACAAGGTGATTTGTGATCCTTCTTTTTCGCCTCCTCAGTCATTTGCCTCTGCCTGCGTTGCATGCACTCGGCGCATTGCTCGGCTGGCTGGCCTGGCTTCTGTCGCCGACCTATCGCCGCCATATGCGCGAAAACCTGTTGTTGGCACTCGGCGAGAGCGGCATGCGCCGCGTGCGTCCTGCGGCCATTGCCCACGCTGGCCGCGCGGCGCTTGAACTGGCCAGTATCTGGCTGCGCCCGCTGGAAAAAGCAACCGCCCTGGTCGCCAAGGTGAGCGGCTGGGAACTGGTCGAAGCGGCGACACAAGCTGGCAAGGGAATTGTGTATCTGACGCCACATCTGGGCTGTTTCGAGGTGACCGCACAGTATTTGTCAGAGCGGGCACCGATCACCGTGCTGTATCGGCCGCCCAAACAGGCCTGGCAACAAACCCTGATCGAGACCGGACGGGCTCGCGCGCAATTGCGCATTGCCGCAGCCGATCTGGCTGGCGTACGGGCCCTGCTGAAGGCACTGCGACGGGGTGAAGCGGTTGGCCTGTTGCCGGACCAGGCACCCCGGGTAGGCGAGGGCCGCTGGCTGAATTTTTTCGGCAAGCCGGCGTACACGATGACGCTGGCTGCGCGGTTGACCGAGAGCGGGGCGACGACGATCATGCTCTGGGCGGAACGGCTTCCGGGCGGTGCGGGCTACCATTTTCATCTGCAGCAACCGACGCAAGCGATTCGGGGAACAACCGAGCAGCGCGCCCAGCAGATAAACCACGAAATCGAGCAGCTGATCCGCCAGTGCCCGGAACAGTATCTCTGGGGCTATAACCGCTATAAACGCCCGCGCGGCGTCGAAGCGCCACCGGAGATGATTTGATGCCGATTCAGCACGGCCGGTTTTAGTCCTCGCTGCAAGGCGTTACGGTGACGGCGACCTCGGGCTCTTGCGCTTCGCCTCCCAGAATAACGCCACGCAGGGGAGATACATCGCCAAAATCCCGACCCCAAGCCAGCGTGATGTGCTGTGTATCGGGCAGCAGGTTGTTGGTCGGGTCAAAATCCATCCAGAATTCACCCTCGGCACTTGGGCAATACACTGAAATCCAGGCGTGCGAGGCATCAGCGCCAACCATTCGGGGCCTCCCGGGTGGCGGCTTTGTGAGTAGATAGCCGCTGACGTAGCGTGCGGCCAATCCGAGCGAACGCAGGCACGCCAGCATCAGGTGTGCGAAATCCTGGCAAACCCCCTTTCTTTCTTCCAATATCTTGAGGACAGGCGTGGAAACCGTTGTGGCTTTGGGGTCGAAGTCGAATTCTTCGTAGATGTATTGCATCAGCGCCCTGACCGCATCGAACAAGGGGCGATTCGGCGTAAAGCAGGAACGGGCGAAATCGGAAAATTCGTGTTTGACTCGCACGTAGGGCGATTCGAACTGATAGCGATTGGCGTCAAGCAAGACCGGTGCGGCACCGTAGGCCAATGCCTTGCGCACCTGTTCCCACGGCAGTGACTCCTCCAGCCTGCCGGCAAACGGACGCGGCCGCACTTCCACCATGCTGTCGGCACGTACGACCAGGCGATTGTGCGGCGCTTCGATAGCAAACAATTTGACTGGATTGGCAAACGGATCCTGGCGGCTCTGGGTAAAGGCCGGTACAGGATCGATAGTGATCCGATGTGCGATGCTACTCTGCCATGGGCAATCGCGAGGCGTCAGATGCAATTGCTGCCGCGAGAGCGAAACCGGGCTGTCGTAGTCGTAGCTTGTTTCGTGAATAACGCGATAGCGCTCGGCCTGCAAAGTCATGGGTCCGTCACGCCGTCAGGGTTTGCCGGCCGACTTCGCCGATATGCGCGAAATAATGCATGGCCAGGCGGTCCGAAAGATGAGCGGCCGCATGAGCAACTTCATCGAGCAGTCCCGCCAGTTCAAAACAGGGATTGCAATTGCGGCACTGGGAGAAATCCAGCCCTTCAAAGCGGCTCAGATCAAACGCCTGCAAGCGATTGATTGTCAGATCGAGTTGTTCATCCTCCGCATCGCCCTGCTCGGCCGACAGACGGCCGAGATACTGTTTCAGGTCCAACAACTGGAAGTAAACCGCATGCGGATTATCCGCGTTGAAAACGATCAGATCGAGCGCCGGCAGAAGTTCGGGTTGCGTCATGTAGCGCGATCGGTAGGTGATGATGCTGTCGGTCAATTCGAGCAGCCACTCGATACTCCCTGCCGCTCGCGTCGATTCAAGACGGAGGAAGTGACTGATTGAACTCGAAAGAAAAATAAGGCGTTCGATGCGACGGCCGATGATCAAGAATCGCCAGCCATCATCACGCGTCATGTTATCCATGGCGAAACCGGCCAGAGTCGAGGATGAGAGCAGTACCTGATCGAGGAAGGCCAAGGCATCGCCGATTTCGCGCCTGATCTCGCAATAGACCTGCAAGTGGTGCTGCATGCGGTTGAGCGCGTGCCAGTTGTCGAGCGAAAAATGCTCGCGCACTTGCGCGCCAACCCATAGCAAGCGGCGAATGTTGCCGGCCAGTCCGTCTCCCCATTCTTCATCGCTGATGGCGGCGAGCATTTGCGACTCGAGATCGAGCTGATAGATGGTTTTATCGTCGTTGCTTTGATGTTCATTCCCGCCATCTCCGTCTTCATCCACGGGTAGCAATTTGAGTGAACAACACAGGTCATACGTCGACATCAGCGCCGGCATTGTTTCGGTACCCGTATCGACCAGCCGTGACAGTCCGACCCGCAGCAAGCGAGCGACATCCTCGCAACGTTCGGTGTACCGGCCGAACCAAAAGAGATTTTCGACGATGCGCGACGAAAGATTACTCCCGCTGCGCACCAGATCGGCAATGCCAACCGCATTTTTTAGCAGGGTAAAGCAATTCACTTCCTCATCGGTAAGAACCCAGGTGTCCTTGCTCGAGCCACCACGCTGCATGGAGATCATGCGCGTGTTGGCTGCGGCTGAAACCCGTGTCAAACCGCCCGGCATGACGAGGTAACCTTGCGGCGTAGCCGCCACAAACACCCGGACGGCCACGCCGCGGGGCAGGAGGTGACTGTCATCGGACTTGGCCCATACCGGCGCCTGTGAAAAGTTAACCAGTTCCTGCGCCACATAGGCTAAAGGCCGGGCGCGCATGCGGTCGATCATTTCCTTGCGCTGCGCGCCGTTCAACTGATTGCCGAACACCGGGTCCATACGCTGCGAAGGGAAGGCTCCTTTGATCACCAGCCGTTCAAGATTGCTGATGGCAAACTCAAGGGCGGTGGGTTCTCCACACCACCAAGTACCGACCGAGGGCATGGCCAAGGTTTCACCGAGCAATTTTTCGCAAGCGCCGGGCAAGAATCCTGGCAAGGCCGCCGATTCGAGCAGACCGCTGCCCAGCGCATTGGCGACCAGGACCTTGCCGGCGCGAACGGCCTGCAACAAGCCAGGAACGCCTAGCGCCGAATCGCCGCGCAACTCGAGCGGATCGCAGTAATCATCGTCAAGACGACGCAAGATGGCGTGCACACGACAAAGGCCGGTCAGTGTTTTGAGGTAGACGCACTCACCGCGCACCGTCAGATCCTGTCCTTCGACGAGCGGGAATCCAAGATAGCGGGCCAGATAGGAGTGCTCGAAATAGGTTTCGTTATAGGGGCCTGGCGTCAGCAGCACGATCAGCGGCGCGTCTGTTCCCCCGTCTCGTTCTGATTTCCCCTCGTGCGGCGCCCAGTGCGTCAGACTGTCGCGCAAAGACCGGAAGAATGAGGCCAGATGTTGCACGCCCATGTCCCGAAACTGTTCGGGGAAAACGCGCGATACGATAATCCGGTTTTCCAGTGCGTAACCCGCGCCCGAGGGTGATTGCGTGCGATCGCGGATCACCCACCAGCGCCCGTCCGGCGAGCGAGCCAGATCGGCGGCGTAAAGATGCAACCAAGTGTCGCCGGGAGGCTTGACGCCCTGGCACGGCCAGAGAAAGCTGTTGTGGCCATAGACCAGCGCGGACGGCAGCGTACCGTCCTTGAGCAAGGTCTGCTCGCCGTAAAGATCGCCCAGCACCGCGTTGAGCAGGCGCGCCCGCTGCGTGACGGCACCGGATATTTCCTGCCATTCGCTGGCAGACAGGATCAATGGAAGGGGATCGAGTTCCCAGGGACGGTCGGTGCCTTTGGGGTCAGCGTAAACGTTGTAGGTGACGCCATTTTCCTGAATGCGGCGCCGGACATAATCGAGCCGGTGACGCATTTGCTCAGGCGTGGCCGCGATCAAGTGATCAAAGAACGTTTGCCACGACGACCGCAAAGCGCCACCTTCGGCGAGCATCTCGTCAAAGCGGTCTGTATTTTTCGGATAGATCGAGAGTAGTGTATGCGGCATCAAAAAAAGGGGAGCCGGCGATTATCCGGCTCCCGTGTTTCAGGATTGCCGCAAGTCTAGCGTAAACGGGAAGGTCCGGTTGCGCGGCGCGTCTGGAACATCAATCCGTCCCGGCGTGTGGCCTATCGCCATGAAGCGCGCCAGCCGCCGGCCTTCTGCCTCATTGGCGTTGACCGGATAGCGTTCGGGATTGCGCCCACCCGGATGCTCGACATGGTACTGGCAACCGCCGAGCGAGCGCTTCATCCAGGTATCGACGAGGTCAAACACAAGCGGCGCATGGACGCCGATGGTCGGATGCAACGATGATTCCGGCAACCAGGCGCGATAGCGAACACCGGCGACAAACTCGCCGACATTTCCGGTCGGCTGCAAGGGAATGGCTTTACCGTTGCACGTCAGCACATAGCGGTCGCCCGACATGCCACTGACCTTGGCCTGAACCCGCTCGCACGAGGCATCGACATAGCGTACGTTGCCACCGGCACCGCCCTCTTCGCCCATCACATGCCACGGCTCCAGCGCATGCCGCAGTTCGAAGTGGATGCCCTCGGCAAGAAAGCTGCCGTGCAGCGGGAAGCGGAACTCGAAATGCGGCGCGAACCATTCACTCTCCATCGCATAGCCGGCTTCACGCAATTCGCCGATCACGTCGTCGAAATCCTGTTTGACGAAATGCGGAAGCATGAAGCGATCATGCAACTCGGTGCCCCAGCGTATCAGCCGCGCGGGGGCATACGGTTGTTTCCAAAAGCGCGCGATCAACGCGCGCAGCAGCAGTTGCTGAGCGAGCGACATGCGCGCGTGCGGCGGCATCTCGAAGGCGCGCATCTCAAGCAGTCCGAGTCGGCCTGTCGGACCATTGGGCGAGTAGAGTTTGTCAATACAGAATTCGGCGCGGTGCGTATTGCCGGTGGCATCAATCAGCAGATTGCGCAGCAGCCGGTCGATCAGCCACGGAGCAACTTCCTTGCCCGGCTCCGGGAATTGACTGAAAGCGATTTCCAGCTCATAGACCGAATCGTTGCGGGCCTCGTCGACGCGCGGTGCCTGGCTGGTCGGGCCGATGAACAGGCCGGAGAAGAGATAGGAGAGCGAAGGATGGTTGTGCCAGTAACTGATCAGGCTGCGCAGCAGATCGGGGCGGCGGAGGAAGGGCGAATCGAGTGCGGTCAGCGCGCCGAAAACAAAATGGTTGCCGCCACCGGTGCCCGTATGGCGGCCGTCGAGCATGAATTTCTCGGAAGTCAGACGCGACAGGTGTGCGACTTCATAAAGATGTGTCGTGCGTTCGACGAGTTCATCCCAGCTGGCGCAGGGCTGGATGTTAACTTCGATGACGCCTGGGTCGGGCGTGACGCGGAAGTTGGTCAGGCGCGGGTCAGAGGGCGGCTCGTAGCCTTCAACGATAACCGGCGTGGATAGCGCTTCAGCCGTCGCCTCGACGGCTGCGACAAGTTCGAGATAATCGTCCAGGCAATCGGTCGGCGGCATGAAGATATAGAGCACGCCACCGCGCGCCTGTACCGAAATCGCCGTCCGTGTGATGTCCGACGCTGACTCCTGATACTTTGGCGGGCGATCGCTGTCGCCGTGTGCTGGCGAGCCTTCGCCAATAGTCGCGCTGGTCGCTGCATGAAGTTCGGCATGCTCAGGCAATGGTTCGAAGTCCTGCGTCGGATCGGGCGCATGCGTATAGGGGTAATCGCTCTTGGCCACCCAAGGCTGCGATTCGAGGGGCAGGCGGAAGCCGACCGGCGAGTCGCCGGGAACGAGGAAGCAACGATCGCCGCGCAGGAACCACGGACTGGTTTGCCAGCGACCCTTCTGTTTCGGGTGGCGCATGACCGGTAGCACATAGCCGACGACTTTGTCCAAGCCCTTTCCGAAGATTTCTGCGAGACGGGCACGTTCAAGCGGATCCTCAAGTCGCGCCGCATGCGGATCGACATTCACCGGCAAGCGGTGCTCACGCCACAGGTAGTAAAAAGCATCCTCGTACGCCGGGAAAACGTACTTCGCGGCCAGCCTCAATCGCTCGGCAAAAGCGCGCAAAAACCGCCCGGCCAACGCCGCGTCGGCGCCATAGTCTTGTGACTCGTCGGCGCACAATGCCGGGTTTTTCCACACGGGCTGTCCGTCTCGCCGCCAGAAACAGTTAAGCGACCAGCGTGGCAAAGGCTCGCCGGGATACCATTTGCCCTGGCCGAAGTGCACCAGTCCCTGAGGCGCATATTTCTCACGCAAACGATGGAACAGATCGGCCGCGCGGATGCGTTTGGTCGGCCCCATGGCCGCAGTGCTCCATTCGGCGCCATCCGGGTCGTCGATAGCTACGAAGGTCGGCTCGCCACCCATGGTCAGGCGCACGTCACCATGGGCCAAATCGGCGTCAATATGATGGCCGAGCGATTCGATCAACGTCCATTGCTCGTCGCTGTAGGGCTTGGTGACACGTGGCGCCTCCCAGACGCGCTCAATCTTCATGCTGTGTTCGAATACGCACTCGCATTCTTCGCTAAACCCGGTAATCGGCGAAGCGGAAGACGGTTGTGGTGAGCAAGCCACCGGGATATGTCCTTCGCCGGCAAACAGTCCGGATGTCGGATCGAGGCCGATCCAGCCGGCACCCGGCAAAAAGACCTCGCACCAGGCATGCAGATCGGTGAAATCAACATCGGTGCCGGAAGGCCCGTCCAGTGACTTCACATCAGGCACCAGCTGAATCAGATAACCCGAGACGAAGCGCGCGGCCAGCCCGAGTTGGCGCAGAACCTCGACCAGCAGCCAAGCTGAATCCCGACAAGAACCACTGCCCAATTCCAGCGTCTCTTCCGGGCTTTGCACTCCCGGCTCCAGACGAATGACATAGCTAACGACCTGCTGCACACGGCGGTTGATATCGACCAGGAAGTCGACGCTGTTCATGGGTTCGCCCGGGATCGTGTCGAGCAATCGGCGGACTAGCGGAGTCGGCGGCAGCGTATGCAGAAAAGGCAGCAACTCCTCGCGCAGGCCTGCCTCGTACTTGAACGGGAACTTCTCGGCATAGGATTCGGGGAAGAAGTCGAACGGGTTGATCACCGACATCGCGGCCACCAGATCGACTTCGATACGAAACTCGCGTGTTTTCTCGGGGAAAACCAGCCGTGCCAGATAGTTGCCCTGCGGATCCTGCTGCCAGTTGATAAAGTGCTGGTCGGGTGTGACTTTCAGCGAATAGGCGAGGATCGGTGTGCGCGAATGCGGTGCCGGGCGCAGACGAACGACCTGCGGCGAAAGCGCGACCAAGCGATCATAGCGGTAATGCGTAACATGATTGAGGGCAACATGAATTGACACAACGGGCTCCGAAACGAGATATTCCATTTCTCAATAGCAAAAGCCGCACCATACTTTAAACAAGCAATTCGCGGATTTCCGGACATCGGCGCACCACACGAGTGCGCCTTGCATCGGACATGCACCACGCGGTGGCAATAGAGGATGCGTTGTTGCACCAAGATGAATGCTGCATGCAACGATAAATAAATCGCGCGGTGCAACGAGTCGATCCTTAACGCTGCCCTTATACTTAAAGCCACGACTCAGCCAGGCAACAATACGGTGAATAGCATGCGACGCCTCAACATCGCTCATGTGACTGAATACTGGTTCCCGACCTCGGTGACGCTTCTGCCGCATCGACTCAGGATACGCCCCCTTGAAAGTCACAGCCTGAGAATCGAATCGTCAAAGCTGGATATAACTCCTGCACACAGTGTCCGCTGGTACCACGATGTGCTCGGAAATTCCGTCGCCTTGGTGAGCTTTAGCGAACTGTCCAATGCGCTGCGCGTGTTGAGCGAGGTGGTCATCGTCGTCTATGAAGACCCGCCACTGGATTGTATGTTGGAGAATTTTGCGATCAGCTGCCCGTTCGATTACGCCATCGACGAACAACCGGATCTCGCGCCTTTTCGGCAGAGCGTGTATCCCGCCGATCGCGCCGTGCTGCACAAATGGCTCGACGAACTGGGTCTGCTTGTACGACCGATTGAAACGTTCTCACTACTGTTTCAACTGAATTGTGGAATCGCCAACCATTTCACTTATCAGATCCGCGAGGAAGAAGGCGTGCAATCCCCGGCACAGACCTTGAAGCGGAACAGCGGTTCCTGTCGCGATTTTGCCGCACTCTTCATCGAAGCCTGTCGCTACATGGGCCTCGCCAGTCGCTTCGTCAGCGGCTATCTGCATATGGCTGATAATGAGGCCGGAAATGCCACCACCCATGCCTGGGCCGAAGTCTACCTGCCCGGCCCGGGGTGGAAAGGCTTCGATCCGACCAGCGGTCTGATCACCGGCAATCAGCACATCCCCGTTGCCGTGGCGCGACACCCTGAAGCGGTGCCCCCGGTATCGGGAAGTTTCATCGGACCGCTGGGTCAACGGCCCGCGCTGTCCGTATCGGTGCGAGTCAGCGATCTCGGGCTGGACGGAGTGAACTTACCCGCCTGATTCACATCAAAGATTGTTCTTGTTGACCGGTTCGTCCGGAGCCAGGTGTTCCCACAGACATGTGGAATTCCACTGGGGCTCATTGCTCAGCCCCTGGCACGACTTGCCCCCAACCAGGCATTCACCTTCACAGGTATCGGAAACCACGACGACACGGAGTTCGGTGTCGATACTGCGCGTACCGTCCCAGTAACTACAAGTCGCACAAACTTTTACTTCGGCGGGAATAATCAATTTTTGGCTCATGATCAATTGCTTGCAAAATTCAATGAAAATTGGAGTGATTCTATTACCAATGGTTCCATTGAGGGTTTTATTTGATCAATGGCTATAATCCCATTTCTAAAGGGAAAATTGGACATCCATGGATATCCGGCAGTACATGCAAAATGTCGGCCGTCAGGGCCGCGAAGCTTCACGCGCTATTGCCCGGGCCAATAGCAACGTCAAGAACGCAGCTTTGCGAACGATGGCGACTGCCATCCGACGCGAATCCGCCGCGCTGATCGCAGCCAATCAGGACGATCTGGCGGCCGCCCGCGCCGCCGGCCTGGAGCCGGCTTTGCTCGACCGCCTGACGCTCACGCCGAAAAACGTCGCCAGCATGGCTGATGGCGTCGAGCAAGTCGCCATGTTGCCCGACCCAGTAGGCGAAATCAGTGATCTGAAATTCCGTCCGAGCGGAATCCAGGTCGGCAGGATGCGTGTCCCGCTCGGAGTCATCGGCATTATTTACGAAGCCCGCCCCAACGTAACGGCCGACGCGGCGGCGCTGTGCCTGAAGTCAGGCAATGCGGCCATCCTGCGCGGTGGTTCGGAAGCTATCCGCAGCAATCGCGCGATCGCCGCACTGGTGCAGGAAGGGCTGGCTGCGGCTGGCTTGCCGGCCAACACGGTGCAGGTCATCGATACGACCGACCGCGCCGCCGTCGGTTATCTGATCACCATGCGCGAATATGTCGATGTGATCGTACCGCGTGGCGGCAAGGGTTTGATATCGCGCCTGCTTGACGAATCGCGGGTGCCGATGATCCAGCACCTTGACGGCAATTGCCATGTTTACATCGACGACGATGCCGATGCCGATATGGCCTTGCGCATCGTCGAGAACTCGAAGACGCAGCGTTACGGCACCTGCAACACCGCCGAATCGCTGCTCGTCGCCCGGTCTGTTGCCGCCCGGATGCTCCCGCCAATTGCCGCCATGCTATTGGGCAAAGGCGTCGAGTTGCGCGGTTGTGCCGAAACGCAAGCCCTGGTGAGTAAAGCCCGCGCTGCAACCGAGGAGGACTACGCCACGGAATTTCTGGCGCCCATTCTCTCGATCAAGGTGGTTTCCGGACTTGATGAAGCAATCGATCACATCAATCGTTACGGTTCGCATCACACGGAAACCATTGTCAGTGAAAATTACACCCGGGCCATGCGATTCCTGCGCGAGGTCGATTCGGCTTCGGTCATGATCAACGCCTCGACGCGTTTTGCCGATGGCTTCGAATATGGCCTCGGCGCGGAGATCGGCATATCCACCGACAAGATTCACGCCCGCGGCCCGGTCGGTCTCGAAGGCTTGACCAGTCAAAAGTGGGTCGTGCTTGGCACCGGGCAGTTGCGCGGCTGAACGCAAGCGAAAGCGCATGCACCCTCGGGAATCTATCAATACCGAAAGAACCGAATTCCGGATGCCCAAGGCAAGACAAAACCCCGAAACGTTTCAGGCCATCGTCGCCGCGCCCGGCTTTTGCCTTGGGATACGCTGTGACGATGCCCAAATTCATCGCATCGACTTCCTTGCCGCGGGTGCGGAGACTTCACCGTCGAACCCCTTGGCCATGAAAGCCGCGCAGCAATTGCAGGCTTTTTTGAGCGATGCCGAGTTCACCTTCAACCTGCCGCTACGCCCCTCGGGAACCGCTTTTCAACGCCGCGTCTGGTCGCAAATCGCGGCCATACCCAATCATCAGACCCGGACCTACGGCGAACTGGCCCAAGCCCTGAACAACGCGCCACGCGCCGTAGGCCAGGCATGTGGCGCCAACCCGTTTCCGATCGTCGTTCCCTGTCATCGGGTCGTCGCCACGAAAGGCGGACTGGGCGGTTTTGCCCATCAGCGCGGCGGGTTTCTGCTTGAAGTGAAGCGCTGGCTGTTGGCGCATGAAGGCCATTGAGAACAGGCCGGCGGATCGGGCAGAAATTGATGCTTTCTGCGATTCCCTTTGGCTGGAGGACGGTCTAGCCCAGGCTTCGCTATCCAGTTATCGCAGCGACCTCTTGCATTTTTCAAACTGGTTGAGCGAACACAGACTCACCTCATTGAGCCAGGTCGACGAGTTGGCCCTGATGCAATTTGTCGCCGAACTTTCGAAAACGCTGCGCGCCTCATCGCAGGCCCGCTACCTATCGACCCTGCGGCGCTTTTACCGGCACCTGCTCTCACAGGGCCGAATCAAGGCCGACCCGACGCTAAGGATCGTCATGCCGATCAAGCCCTCGCGCTTGCCCGTGGTGATTTCCGAAGCGCAGGTTGAAGCCCTACTGGGCGCGCCGCAGACCGACACGATCCTCGGCCAGCGCGATCGCGCCATGCTCGAAACACTCTATGCGACGGGCTTGCGTGTTTCGGAACTGGTTGGACTCAAGCTACACGAAGTGAGTTTTGATATGGGCGTGGTTCGGGTTTTCGGCAAGGGCAGCAAGGAACGCCTGGTCCCGCTTGGTGAGGAAGCCATCGACTGGATGCGCAGCTATCTCGCCGAGGCCCGCCCGGCGTTGCTCGACCAGCGACAAAGCAATGATCTCTTTGTGACGGCACGCGGCGCGGCCATGTCGCGTCAGGCGTTCTGGCAATTGATCAAGCGTTATGCCCAACGCGCCGGAATGGACCCTGGCCGCCTTTCCCCGCATGTCATGCGCCACGCTTTTGCCACGCATCTACTCAATCACGGCGCCGACTTGCGGGTCGTGCAACTGCTGCTCGGCCATTCCGACATTTCGACCACCCAGATCTACACGCACATTGCCCGCGAACGGCTGAAATCGCTGCACGCCGCGCATCACCCCCGAGGCTAGCTCAGGGCGCTGAGATCTGCCTGTCTGCGCCGTATAGGCGTCGATAGAAATGGCGTACGGCAACATAGCCGAAAATACAACTTTGACATACACTGGCGCCCATGGAGCCTCGTCGCAACAAGCGCTTGACTATTCCGTTGCTTGTCACCCTGCTGCTACTGTCCTTGTGGGTGACCGGGGGCGTGTGGTTGATGACGGAAAGGCAACGGGTCATATCCGTGCGCGAAACCGACCTCGCCACGCTGAGCATCGCCGTCGAGGAGCAAACGCTTCGCTTGCTCGAGCTCACCGAAATTTCCATTCAGGCGATCGCCAACTGGATCGAAGTACATCCGAAGTCTTTTCCGGTACAAGCACCCTCGTTCATTAGACTCGTTACCGAATTGCGGCGGGTCTCCGATGGCGCACTGGATTTTCATCTTATCGATGCCAGCGGTAAAACCTACACCATTCCTGCGCTATCGCCTCCTCCGAAGACTGCCGCTGTAAATGATGAAACCCGGCGTAGTCGGAACGACGCGCTGACACCCGGGTTGGATATCGGCGATCCGGTGCGCAGCCAGGCGAATGGCCGGTGGATTGTTCCGGTGACATATCCCCTGAAGAATACGGACGGGGAAACGATCGTCATCATTGCAATGATCGACCTGGACTGGGTTTCGCAGCGCTTTGAGTTGCAACGCGTCAAACCGAACGGTTCGATCACCATCATCAAATCCAGCGGAGTCACCTTGTTCCGTTCGCCAATGATCAAGGGATCAATCGGCAAGTCCTTTGCCGGAAGCCCCGAATTCATTGAACATCTGAACGGCCTGGAGCGCGGACAATACCGCATCAAGGGCGCCTTCGACGGGGTAAACCGCCTGATCAGTCACGCCCGCCTGATTCGCTATCCGCTTATCATCGCCGTAACGGCAAGCATCGATGACGCGCTCGCTTCCTGGCGGAACGAACTCATCAAGAGCATTGCCTTCGTTCTCTTTATCACCATAGCCGCCACGCTGGCGACCCAGCGGTACCTGCGCATCGACAATGAATCGCGAATACGCCTGTTCAAGAGTGAACACCGCTTTCGTTCTCTGCTTGAACGGGCGCCGGATCCCACCTGGATCGTCGACGGCAGACGCATCGTCGAGTGTAACGAGGCCGCCATCAAAGTGCTCGGCTACACCAGTCGGGACGAATTGCTGAACCTTCATCCCGCAAAGCTTTCGCCGCCTCGCCAACCCGATGGGGAGGACTCCAGGGCCAAGGCCAGGCGCATGACGGCCATCGCCAAGGAACAGGGTCTGCACCGTTTCGAGTGGATACTCATCAAAGCCGACGCTACCGAATTTGTTGCCGAAATGACGTTTTCAATCGTCGAACTTGACGATCGGGAGAATATCTACTGCGTGTGTCGCGACATCACCGAACGCAAACGCATTGAAAGCCTGGCGGAAAGAGAACGTGTCCGGCTGCGGACAATACTGAAAACGGCCAGCGACGGTATCCATATTCTTGATGGTCACGGCATGCTTGTCGAAGCCAACGAAGCCTTCCTCGACATGCTTGGATATGATGACTCGACAGTCGGAGAGCTGCACGTGACCGATTGGGATGCGCAGGATTCGTCCGAGGTCATCCGGGACCGTATCGACTCGTTGATCGCGCAACGCAAGAAAGTGGTTTTTGAAACCCGGCATCGACGCCGTGACGGAAGTTTTCTGGATGTTGAAGTCAGCGCATCGGGCATCGAGATAGAAGGCAAGGGCTTTCTTTACGCGGCCTCGCGCGACATTTCGGAACGCAAGAGGACCGAAGCGGATCTGCGGGTCGCGGCCACTACCTTCGATTCGCAGGAAGGGATTATTATCACCGACGCCGACGCCGGGATACTCAGGACAAACCGGGCATTCGAAGTAATTACCGGCTATTCGTCCGAAGAAGCGATCGGCCAGAACCCGCGTCTGCTCAGCTCGGGCCGTCACCCGGCAGCGTTCTATGCGGCCATGTGGGAAAGCATTTCACAGACCGGGACATGGCGCGGAGAAATCTGGAACCGGCGCAAGAACGGCGAGCACTATCCGCAGTATCTTTCCATCACCGCCGTTAAGAATGAAGTCGGAGCCGTCACCCATTACGTGGCTTCATTTACCGACATCACCGAACGCAAGGTTGCGGCCGACAAGATCGAACACCTGGCGTTCTACGATTCGCTGACCGATCTGCCGAATCGGCGTCTGATGCTGGATCGCTTGAAGCACGCCATAAGCAACAGCGCGCGCCACAACAAGCATGGCGCTCTGATGTTGATCGATCTTGATAACTTCAAAACGCTCAATGACACGATGGGGCACGGCATCGGCGACCAACTGCTGCAGGAAATGGGTTTGCGACTCAAAGGCTGCATACGTGAAGGGGATACCGTGGCGCGTCTGGGCGGCGACGAATTTGTCGTAATCATCGAGGATCTCGACGACGCCGATGCGGCACCGAGGCAGGCCGAAATCGTAGCGGAAAAGATCTTGGCCGCATTACGTCAGCCCTACCTGCTCGATCTGGCCTTGAGCGGCGATACGCCAGGCAAGCGCACTTATCATTGTACGTCGAGCATAGGAATCAGCTTGTTCCGCGACAATTCGATCAGGGTCGATGATCTGATGAAACGCGCCGACCTGGCCATGTATCAGGCCAAGGCGGCTGGCCGTAATACGATTCGTTTTTTTGATCCCGCTATGCAGGCAGCAGTCACTCAGCGCGTCATCCTGGAGGCCGACCTGCGCAAGGCGATAGGCGAACGGCAATTCCTTTTGCATTATCAGGCACAGGTCGACTCGGCGGGCCGTGTCATCGGTGCTGAAGCGCTGCTCCGCTGGCAGCATCCCGAACGCGGCATGGTGTCACCCGCCGAATTCATCCCCTTGGCCGAAGAAACGGAGTTGATACTTCCACTCGGCTTGTGGGTGCTGCAAACCGCTTGCGCACAGTTAAGCACTTGGGCAAACATGATCGAAACGGCCCACTTCACGCTCGCCGTCAATGTCAGCGCCCGCCAGTTCCGACAGCCCGATTTCGCCGACCAGATTCTGGCGGTTCTCGACCACAGCCATGCCGATCCGGCCAAACTCAAACTGGAACTCACCGAAAGTCTTCTGCTTGACGATGTTGACCGGATCATCGCCAAGATGGAAGTGCTCAAAGCCAAGGGTGTGGGGTTTTCGCTGGACGACTTTGGAACGGGCTATTCCTCGCTTTCGTATCTGAAGCGCCTGCCCTTGAATCAATTGAAGATAGACCAGTCGTTTGTCCGTGATGTGACCACCAACCCAAACGCCGCGGCGATCGCCAGAACTGTTGTTGCCCTGGCCCAGAACCTCGAGCTGGACGTCATTGCCGAGGGCGTCGAAACCGAAGCACAACGGGACTTTCTGGCTCAGGCCGGCTGCTTCACCTACCAGGGCTATTTCTTCAGCCGTCCCTTGCCCATCGAGGATTTCGATTCGTTCGTGAAACGGGGGTGAATCGAATCGCAACGGAAACACGTCCGCAACGGGTCTGCTATGCTGACTGAAGCAAAGTGATTTGGGTAGAAACAACATGAAGTCAGAAAACGCCCCCGATACGCCGGCAACAAGATTTCTGCAGCACCACGGAATTGCCCACTCCAACCATCTATACGATTACGAAGAGCACGGGGGCACTTTCGTCTCGTCTCGCGAACTCAACGTTGACGAACATGCCGTGATCAAGACGCTGGTCATGGCCGATGAAACGTCGAAACCGTTGATCGTCCTGATGCATGGCGACTGCAAGGTGTCAACCAAGGAACTGGCTCGGCAGATCGGATGCAAGAAGATCGAGCCTTGTAAGCCTGAGGTTGCCAATCGTCATACCGGCTATCTGGTCGGTGGAACCAGCCCCTTCGGCACCCGTAAGAAGTTGCCCATCTATATTCAGAAAAGCATCCTCGATATTCCGTTGATCTACATCAACGGAGGCCGGCGCGGGTATCTGGTCGGCGTGCATCCTCATGATTTGATACGTGTGCTATCGCCGACCGTGGTGGACGTGGCGATCAAGGCATGAATCAAGCGCTTGCCGTGCGCTCAATGATCACCCCGACGCGTCGTACTCCCCGCAGCATGCCAATCTTGGCGATCGAAACGCGAACCCAGCTTGCGCCGAAGTCCTTGAGCAGAAGCTCTGCAACGTATTCAGCGAGCTTCTCAAGCAGGTTGAAATGCCGTTCCGCCAGCTCGCGGCGCAGTCGATCGACGACCGCTGCATAATCGATGGTATCGCCGATGGCATCACTGGCTCCGGCACGGGCCGTGGGTGTGCCGATCTGAAGGGAAAGCTCGATCGTTTGCGGCATGGCCTTCTCACGCGGATATATGCCAACCAGGGTCGAGAGTCGGAGTTCGTCGATAAAGATGATGTCCATCAGAAGGTCGTGTCTGCTCGGTGTAAAATCGGTCGTCGGTGGAATAGCCTGAGTCAACCATCCAGAACCGCAGTGCGCGAATTCTAACCCACCCGCCTATTTACACTTCGTGTTTCAGGGATTCAACCATGTCAATCGATCTGTTCGCCTGCTCGGCCATCGTGATGGCTTATCTGCTCGGCTCGATTCCGTTTGCCGTGGTTTCCAGCCACATATTCGGGCTGGCCGACCCGCGCAGCTACGGTTCGAAGAACCCCGGCGCCACCAACGTGCTGCGCAGCGGCAACAAAGCCGCCGCGGCTGTGACCCTGATCGGCGATCTGGCCAAAGGCTGGCTGGCCGTTTATCTGGCCCGCGCCTACGGCGTAGGCCATGGGCTTACGGAGGGTATCGTCGGGCTGGTCGCGCTGGCTGTGTTCCTCGGGCACCTCTACCCGGTCTTCCTCAAGTTCAAAGGCGGCAAAGGCGTCGCGACTGCGGCCGGCGTGCTGCTGGCCCTTGATCCACGGCTGGGCCTGGCAACCCTTGCGACCTGGCTGATCATTGCCTATACCCTGCGCTATTCGTCGCTGGCGGCGCTGGTCGCCGCAGCCGCTGCTCCTTTGTTCGCTCTATTTCTCTGGGGAAGCGATGTGCTGCTGCTTGCCGTCGGCATCATTGCCATGGCCTTGATCGGCAAACACTGGTCAAACCTGCAGCGTCTGATGGCCGGTACTGAACCCAAGATCGGCGCGAAGAAGACCGCTTCCTGATCAGCCCGTAATTTCGGTCAGCGGCCAGCGCGGCCGGACGACGAAGGCGCCGGCCGGCTTGATCGATTTGCCAGCCTGAAAGCGCAAGGCACCGGCCAGCGCAATCATGGCCCCGTTGTCGGTACAGAACTCAAGCTCGGGGTAAAAGGCGGTAATTCCCGCCTTCCCCGCCTGTTGATCGAGCAGACGGCGCAGTTCGCGGTTGGCGCCGACACCGCCGGCCACCACCAGTCGCTTGAGACCACTCTCCTCAGTCGCGCGCAATGATTTCTGAACCAGAACGTCGACAATCGCATCCTGGAAGCCGCGAGCAATATCAGCACGCTGCTGGTCGTCAGGCAAACCGATGGCGTGAACTTTGGTCAATACGGCCGTTTTCAGGCCGCTGAAGCTGAAATTCAAGTCGCCGGAATGCAACATCGGGCGAGGCAATTTGACCAATCCGGGCCGGCCGAATTCAGCCAGATCGGCCAGCGCCGGGCCACCAGGGTAGGGGATGCCAAGCAGTTTGGCCGTTTTATCGAAAGCCTCACCTGCCGCGTCATCCAGCGTTTCGCCGAGCAGCCGATACTCTCCGACAGCCTTGACATGCATCAACTGGCTGTGTCCACCGGAGACGAGCAGTGCGATGAAAGGGAATTTCGGTGGCCGCTTCGATAACAGCGGTGACAGCAAATGGCCTTCGAGATGGTGCACCGGAACCGTCGGTATGCCCAGCGAGGACGCCAAACCTTCGGCAAACGCGGCGCCGACCAATAGGGCGCCAGCCAAGCCGGGGCCTTGCGTGTAGGCAATGGCGTCAAGCTCGGTGAGCGAGCGCCCGCTGTCGGACAAGACCTTTCTTAGCAAGGGGACGACGTGTCGGATGTGATCACGCGAGGCCAGCTCCGGAACCACGCCACCGTAGTCCCGATGCATCAGCACCTGGGAATGCAGCGCGTGGGAAAGCAACGCGCCGCCGGCGACGGTATCGTAGAGCGCGATCCCTGTTTCGTCACAGGAGGATTCAATTCCCAGAATCAGCATGGGCGGCATTCTAACCTGCCGCCTTCCCGCTCCGGGCTAAACAAGAACAAAGCGCTTGGTATTTTCAACCGGCTTTGCTTATAATGCTCGGCTCAGTTGCAAACTGTCGAATATTTGAAATTAGGATAGAGTTGATGACCGCCATTCGCCTGAAGGAAAACGAGCCGTTCGAGGTAGCGATTCGTCGTTTCAAGCGCACCGTCGAAAAAACCGGCCTGCTGACCGAGCTGCGCGCACGCGAGTTCTACGAGAAGCCGACGGCTGAGCGCAAACGCAAGCTGGCTGCCGCAGTCAAGCGCCATCACAAGCGCATGCGCAGCCAAACCCTGCCGCCAAAGCTTTTTTAATACCGGATTTCGATCCGCTGATCAGCCGCCCGTTTAGCGATGGGCGGCTTTTGGCGTTTCTGGCCCCGTGACTGCGCGCCGTTTGCCGACGCGCAGCACAAGCGCCGCAATCCAGATTTATTACAAGGAGATTCGTGATGACCCTGAAAGAACGCATCAATGACGACATGAAGGCTGCCATGCGTTCCGGCGAAAAGGAAAAGCGCGACGCCATCCGACTCCTGTTGGCCGCCATCAAACAAAAGGAAGTCGATGAACGTATTGAACTTGACGATACAACGGTTATCGCCGTTATCGACAAGATGCTCAAACAGCGGCGCGATTCCATTACGCAGTATGAAGCGGCCGGACGCCAGGAACTCGCCGATGCCGAACGGTTTGAACTTGAACTCCTCATCGGATACATGCCCGCGAGCCTGTCCTCCGGAGAAATCGACGACGCCATAGCGTCCGCCGTGACTGCGACGGGCGCCGCAGGTCCAGGCGATATGGGCAAGGTCATGGCTTTGCTCAAGCCGAAACTTGCCGGACGTGCCGACATGACCGACGTGTCCAAGCGGGTGAAGACCCGCCTGGCTGCGTCCTGATCCTCAGAGATGGCTCCTGTTGGCTGCCGATGAGAGGAAGAGGATTTCAGATTGATTCCGGAGTCATTCATTCAGGAGTTGCTGAACCGCGTTGATGTCGTCGATCTGATTGACGGCTACGTCCCGCTAAGAAAGGCGGGCGCCAACTTTGCGGCGTGCTGCCCATTCCACAACGAGAAATCACCCTCGTTCACCGTCAGCCCGAGCAAGCAGTTCTACCATTGCTTCGGTTGTGGTGCGCATGGCACGGCCATCGGCTTCCTGATGGAGTATTCCGGCCTCGGTTTCATCGAAGCCATCAAGGAACTGTCGAATCGCGCCGGCCTGCAGGTGCCGGAAGACGAAGGCTGGAAGCCGCACGATGCACCGAAGATCACCGCGCTGACCGAGATCATGGCCCGTGCGGCAAAGTATTATTACGAGCAGTTGAAGCGTTCCGACAAAGCGATAAGCTACCTCAAGCAGCGCGGGATCAGTGGCGAGATGGCGCAGAAATTCGGTATCGGCTACGCGCCGGAGGGTTGGCAGAATCTGGGCGACGCCTTCGACGATTACACGATCAACGCCTTGCAGCTTGCCGGTCTGGTCATCAAGAACGAACAAGGGCGCCTCTACGACCGCTTTCGTGATCGAATCATGTTCCCGATCATGAACCAGAAGGGCGAAGTGATCGCCTTTGGCGGCCGCGTCCTAGGCGAAGGCGAGCCTAAATATCTTAATTCTCCAGAAACGCCGCTATTCGAAAAGGGACGGGAAGTATTCGGATTGCCGCAGGCACGCGCCGCCTTACGCGACAAGGATACGGCCATCGTTGTCGAAGGCTATATGGATGTCGTGGCGCTGGCCCAGCACCGCATCGGCAATGTGGTGGCCACCTTGGGTACCGCCACCACATCCGTGCATGTTCAAAAGCTGCTGCGTCAGGTTGATCATATTGCCTTCTGCTTTGATGGTGACGCGGCCGGTCGTAAAGCCGCCTGGCGGGCGCTGGAAAACAGCCTTGAAGTCTTGCCTGAGAAGAAGAGTATCGGTTTTGTCTTTTTGCCGGAGGCAGACGACCCCGACAGCTTCGTGCGTCAGCACGGTAGCGAAGCGTTCGAGCGCATGATTGCGCAAGCCACTCCACTTTCAGAGTTTTTGCTACGCCACCTCGCCTCCAATTGCGACATGAACAGCGCTGAAGGACGCGCCAGACTGGTGGCTGAGGCCAAACCATTGCTCGGCCGCTTGCAAACGCCATTATTGCGACTACAGTTGGTCAAACGACTCGCTGAAATCAGCGGATTTTCGCAGCCCGAAGTTGAACGGCTGTGCGACTTGCGACCAATTGCAAGATCGGCACCGGCGAAGGCCCCGAAACAGAAGTATTCACTGTTTCCCCGCCTGCTACGGCTGTTGTTGCAGAGACCGGAGCTGGCGAAAGCGCTGCCGCACGACCTGATACCGACAAATTCTGCCGATGCGCGTTTACTCAAACAGTTATGTGAAACGATTTCGACGGCGGGCGATCCAACACCGCCTTACGCGGCTTTGCTCGAACGCATGCGGGGCAGCGAGAGCGAGCCGGCTTTACGCGAGGCAGCGGCCGAACTCATGCAACAGCCCTTTGCCGAAGAGGAAATCAAAGCGGAGTTTGACGGTGCAATTGCACGATTGCTTGAAGGAGTGAACAAAAGGACTTTCGACGTATTGCAGGCGAAAGCCCAAAAACTCGGCGTCGCCGGGTTAAGCGCCGAAGAAAAGCAGCATTATCTGGAGGCCTTGGCGGCGCGCGGGCGACCAGGCTGATGCACTGTAAGTTGTGGTAGAATTGCGGGTTTTTCGAGTATAACGCAAACCGGGAATCGCTCATGGCAAGGGAAAAGGCTACAAGCAGCAAATCGGCTAAGGCGAAAGCCGCCGAGTTGTTAGCACAAATTGGCAATCAACCTTCACCGGTTGACGAAGAGACGCGCAAGACGCGGCTTAAGACCTTGATTAAACTCGGCAAGGAACGTGGCTTCCTGACTTACTCCGAGGTTAACGACCATCTTCCGGATGACGTCGTTGACGCTGAGCAGATCGAAAACATCATCAGCACCTTCAATGACATGGGCATCCAGGTCTACGACGAGGCGCCGGATGCTGAGACCCTGCTCATGTCCGATACCTCACCCGCCGTGGTTTCCGACGAAGCCGACGTTGAAGAGCAGGCCGAACAGGCGCTGTCCACTGTCGACTCCGAATTTGGCCGTACTACGGACCCGGTGCGCATGTACATGCGTGAAATGGGTTCGGTGGAGTTGCTGACGCGGGAAGGCGAAATTGAGATCGCCAAACGCATTGAAGACGGCCTCAAGCACATGATTCAGGCCATCTCGGCCTGCCCAACGACCATCGCCGATATCGTCAGTTGCGCCGAAAGGATCGAGTGCGACGAGATGCGCATCGACGAACTGATTGATGGCGTAATCAACGAAGACGAAAGCATCGAAGAACTGGCCGAGGACGAAGAAGCAGAAATCGAAAGTGACGAATCCGAAGATGCCGAAGCGGCTGAAGGCGCGGCAGCGGCGGCGTCACTGCTCAAGCTCAAGTTAGAAGGCCTGGAACGGCTGGCCGTCATCAAGTCGCTTTATAACAAGGCACACAACGCGCTGGTCAAGAAGGGCTCGCAGGACAAGGCCTATCTCAAGCTTCAGGAAAAGATTTCTGACGAAATGATGGGCATCCGCTTCACGTCCAAGACCATTGAACGCCTGTGCGAATCGGTACGCAGCATGGTTGAAGAAGCACGCGCCTGCGAACGCAAGATTCAGCGCATCTGTGTTGATACCGTGCGCATGCCGCGCCCGCACTTCATCAAGGTTTTTCCGGGTAACGAACTCAACCTCGACTGGGTCGACGACGAACTCGCCTCGACCAGCAGCAAGGCCTATGCGCCGACGCTCACGCGCAATGCGCCCAACGTCAAGGAAGAGCAGAAGAAGCTGTTGGCCTTGCAGGACCGCATTGGCATTCCGCTCAAGGAGCTGAAAGACATCAACAAGCAGATGTCCACCGGTGAAGCCAAGGCACGCCGCGCCAAGCGGGAAATGACCGAAGCCAACCTGCGCCTGGTCATCTCGATCGCCAAGAAATACACCAACCGCGGCCTGCAGTTCCTCGACCTGATTCAGGAAGGCAACATCGGCCTGATGAAGGCGGTCGATAAATTCGAATACCGTCGCGGCTACAAGTTTTCGACCTACGCCACCTGGTGGATTCGTCAGGCCATCACGCGGTCGATCGCCGATCAGGCACGTACCATCCGCATCCCGGTGCACATGATCGAGACGATCAACAAGATGAACCGCATCTCGCGTCAGATTCTGCAGGAAACCGGCCTTGAAGCCGACCCCGCAACGTTGGCCAAGAAGATGGAGATGCCGGAAGAGAAGATCCGCAAAATCCTCAAGATCAGCAAAGAGCCGATCTCGATGGAAACACCGATCGGTGACGACGACGACTCGCATCTGGGCGACTTCATCGAGGACTCGGCAACGCTCGCGCCGACCGATGCCGCGCTCTTCTCCAGCCTGCGTTTCATCACCAAGGACGTGCTCGACACGCTGACGCCACGTGAGGCCAAGGTTCTGCGCATGCGCTTCGGCATCGAGATGAACACCGACCACACGCTGGAAGAAGTCGGCAAGCAGTTCGACGTTACCCGCGAGCGTATCCGCCAGATCGAAGCCAAGGCCTTGCGCAAACTACGCCACCCGTCGCGCTCCGACAAGCTGCGTAGCTTCCTTGATAGCGGCAGCCAGTAACAATCGCTTTCCCGGGCCTGTAGCTCAGTTGGTTAGAGCAGAGGACTCATAATCCTTTGGTCCACGGTTCAAGTCCGTGCGGGCCCACCAAAATACAAGGACTTAGGAAGCAATTCCTAAGTCCTTTTTTTAATTCTTCCGACAAAATTCCGACCTAGAGTTTTCGGTTGGCCAATGGATTAAAGCGTATCGCTTGGGCAAGATTTGCTTTAACGAGATGCGCGTATCTCATAGTCATGACAATCGTTGCATGTCCCAGCAACTCTTGGAGCGTGCGCATACATCCAGGTCATCGGATCTGGCGATCAGCCGGGTGGACTTGCCTACTACCGCGCCCGATGGGAAGAAATGGAACTTGTCGGCGCCGCCGAATGGATCGCCGAATCCCTCGCAGGAGAAACAGATGAATACTGACATCAAACCAACCGCCACTCAGATGTCCATTCTCGTGGCGGCCGCCCGGCGACCAACTGGTGAAATCGAGCCCTTGCCGGATAACTTGCGCGGCGGCGCCCGGGTTCAGGTCGTCAAGGGGTTGCTTGCCAAGGGCTTCGTTGTGGAATCCGGTGGCCGCCAAGCGAATAGTTGATCATTTTTCATCGTCAAAACACTGGCTGCAGTTGTGCCACACTGATAAACTGATCGACTTATGCCAAGCCAATCAGAACACTCAAAATGAAGCGCTGCGTTGTCGGAATCCGCCGTGGCGGTGACGCTGAAGTTGCCGGTGGCGGGAAGTACGCTCCTACCGTCTGGTTTCCATCGATGGCGACGATGGCGGCAGTGTTGTCGGAAGATAATCGGGCATTGCTGTGCGTCATTCGGGATGCAAAACCCAAGACGCTGACTGAATTGGCCGCGCTGTCTGGGCGTCAGGTGCCCAACCTCTCGCGCACTCTCCGAATGATGGAAAGCTACGGGCTGGTTGAGCTCAAACGCAATGTGCGCGAAATCGAGCCGATTGCGCGGGCCACAGATTTTCTGGTGGTGCTGGATTCACCGCAGGGGGAGCGAAAATGGGGGGTGTCAGAATTTCTGTGTGTGAGGCGGAGAGAGACTTTTCCACGGTGCCGCCGCCGGCCCCTTTATGGCCGGGGGCGAGCGGCGCGGTGGGAAAGTTGGTGGTCATTCTATCTGCGGGCCGCTTCGAATCGTTCGACATAGAGGATGGCG
>WBZP01001767.1_pt1 | contig 25892 bp, 20 predicted proteins | sample 5204301 | NCBI WGS metagenome assembly WBZP01 (sample SAMN12412401, study PRJNA552823) | activated sludge metagenome | isolation source: activated sludge from nitrification reactor of wastewater treatment plant... | place: USA: Pennsylvania | collected 2017 | reverse complement strand
ATTTTTCAAAACCATGCATGGCATCGCGCTATTATATTCTTGTTAAATTTGCACCATGAAACGAAACATTGCTACCCTCATCGGCTTCCTGTTGTTCCTTATGGGCTTCCTTTCCCTCGTATTATCGCTGGTGGGTCTGAAGTTGGATGTACTGGGCTTCCTGTATAAAGTGGGACCCGGCTTTGCCATGCTGGTGCACATCCTACTGATGGTGGGAGGATTGGCGGTGCTTTACGTTTCCAGGGTCGGAATAGAAAGTGAACCGATAGAATAAACCTCTCCTTCCCTTCCCAATCGGGTATTGGGGAAAATTTCTGAACATTCTGTAAGAAAAGCATCCAGCAACTTGTACCGCGACGAATAATGACCGGTGATCAGCAAACCGGCCTGCGCCCTTTTGGCAATTTCTGCTGCTTGTCCTGAAGTGGAATGCTGGCGAAGTATGGCCTCCTTTTCCATGTCGTTGAGGTAGGTGGTTTCATGGTACAACACATCAACCCCCTTGATTTCATCCACAATGGAAGGCAAAAAAACAGTGTCTGACAAAAAAGCGTATGTCCTCAATGCAGTTTTGGGCAAACACACCTCATCCGGTTCTACCCGCTGACCATTGCTGCGTATGACCGCGCGGTCAGTTTTGAGTGTTTTCATTTCATCAACAGACAAACGGTAAATGGGCAGTTTCTGAACGTCCAAATTGCGCTCCTGGATGCGTTCTTTAAACAAATACCCCATTGTGGGAAGTCTGTGAGATAGTGGAAGCGACTTTACCTCCAGGTTGCCATCTGTATAAACGGTTTGTGAAACTGAGGCATCATATTCTGCGATGTTGAGCTCAAAATTGAGTTGAGCCTGTGACAAACCCAAACAAGTATCCACGAACTGACGGATACCCACAGGACCGATGATCAGCAAGGGTTCTTTTCTGGAATAGTGTAAAAACGAAGTAACAACACCGGGCAGCCCAAAAATATGGTCTCCATGCAAATGACTGATAAAAATGGTTTTGATCTGATTCCTCTTGATCTTATAGCGCGATAGTTGTATCTGTGTGCCTTCTCCACAGTCGATCAGGTACAAATCATTGTGGTAACGCAGGACCTGTGAAGTAGGAAAGCGATCGAAGGCAGGTTGTGAAGAACTGGTGCCGAGCAGGGTCAGTTCAAAGGCATTCATTTATTCTTCTTCCGAAAGTTCGTCTTCTATTTCACTGAATATCACAAAATCGATGGACTCCTGCAGGGTAGGAATAATAGTCAAAATAGTTTCCAATCTTGAAATTTCAATCAGTTTTTTAACCGTTGGGTGAGTAGCTCCTGTCAAGATAAAATTGCCAAATTCCTTCCACAAACGGTTGGCGGTAAGGATGGCGCTCAGGCCTGAAGAGTCAACATATTCAACGTCCCCCAGGTTAAAGATGAGGTTTTTGGTACCTTCATTGCTCAGAAATATAAATTCTGATTTCAAATCCGGAGCGATCAGCGAATTGAGGTTTTTCTCATTGAGGGTAAAAACCGAGTACCTGTCTTGTTTGTCTATACTGAACTTCATTGAGTTGTCGTTTTAACCGATCATTTCAATCGGATTTCTTTAATTGGACGGTAAAATTAATCATTTTTCCAAAATAAATGTTGAATTACTGGATGGGAAAGGCTAAAAACTCGATGAAGTCAGTTTTAGAAAAGTCCACCTGGTTGTCGGGTTAAATGACAAAATGATCGTGCAAATACCATTTTTGTCAAAAAATACGGTTTGGTATGGTTTTTACAGCAGTATTTGACGACATATTATGTAAAAAAACATTAATATTGTTCTAATTATAATCACGGAATTAAAAATGAATAGAAAGTTTTCACCTAAGGTCAAAAAAATCATCCAGCAAAGCCGGGAAGAAGCCCTGAAAATGGGTCAGTCTTCTATTGGCACCGAGCATTTTTTGCTGGGTATCCTCGAAGATACCGAGGGTTTGACTGCCAAGGTTTTTAATTCTCTTGAAATCGATGTGGATGCCCTGAAATCCAGGATTTCTGAATCCAATATCAGAGAAACAGAATCTGACAGCCATTACAACATGGGAGGAGGTGTCATCCCTCTCAATAAAAATGCGGAAAAAGTACTCAAAGTAACCTTCCTGGAGGCCAAGGTGTACAAAAATGAAGAGATTCAACCGGAACACCTGATGCTTTCCATCCTGAAGCACAAGGATAATACAGCTTCCATTCTTTTGGATGAATTCAGTCTGGATTACGATACCTTCAAAACAGAACTGGAATTTGTAAGGCAGGAAATGGATGCCGGATACAGCGATTTCTTCAACCAGGCACCTTCCGACTCGGATACACCCATGGATGATGATCTGGGCAACGAGGGCATGTCTACCTCACGCAAGCCGGGTTCGACCAGCAAGTCGCGCACACCGGTACTTGACAACTTTGGGAGAGACGTTACCCGTTTGGCCGAAGAAGGCAAGCTCGACCCTATCATCGGCAGGGAAACTGAAATCGAAAGGGTCTCTCAAATCCTCAGCAGAAGAAAGAAAAACAATCCCATTCTCATCGGTGAACCCGGTGTGGGTAAAACAGCCATCGTAGAAGGACTCGCACTGCGCATCATGCAAAAAAAGGTCAGCAGAACCCTTTTCAATAAGAGAGTAGTAATGCTCGACATGGCTGCCATGGTGGCAGGCACCAAATACAGAGGTCAGTTTGAAGAAAGGATGAAAGCCATCATGAATGAGCTTGAAAAAGCCAAGGATGTGATCCTTTTCATCGATGAAATACACACCATTGTGGGTGCCGGTGGGGCCACAGGTTCCCTGGATGCATCCAATATCTTTAAGCCTGCATTGGCAAGAGGAGAATTACAATGCATCGGTGCTTCCACCCTGGATGAGTACAGACAATACATTGAAAAAGATGGAGCGCTTGACAGAAGGTTCCAGAAAGTAATGATCGAACCACCTTCGGTTGATGATACCATTCACATCCTTCACAACATCAAAAGTAAGTACGAAGAGTTTCACAATGTCGATTACTCAGATGCAGCCATCGATGCTTGTGTAAAACTCAGTGAGCGATACATTACGGACCGCTTTTTGCCGGATAAAGCCATTGACGTTTTGGATGAAGTGGGCGCACGTACCCACCTCAAAAACATCCACGTACCCAAACACATCGAAGAACTGGAAGCCCAGATCGAAGATGTAAGGGAAAAGAAAAATCAGGCTGTTCGCAACCAGCAATACGAAAAGGCTGCCGATCTGAGAGATTCAGAATCCAAGCTGGTAAAAAAACTGGAGCAGGCTAAAGAAGAGTGGGAAGAAGAAAGCAAAACCAGAAGATATCCTGTAGGTGAAGAAGAGATCGCGGAAGTGGTATCTATGATGACAGGCATACCGGTGAACCGGGTAGCCCAGCAGGAAAGCAAGAAACTGGTAAAAATGACCGAAGACATCAAGGCCATGATCATTGGTCAGGATGAAGCCATAAGCAAGATTACCAAAGCCATTCAGCGAAACAGGGTGGGTCTCAAAGATCCTTCCAAACCAATAGGTTCCTTTATCTTTTTGGGTCCTACTGGGGTAGGAAAAACCCAGTTGGCCAAAGCATTGGCTAAGTATATGTTTGATTCTGAAGATGCCCTCGTAAGGCTCGATATGAGTGAATACATGGAAAAATTCTCTCTGAGCAGACTCATTGGTGCTCCTCCGGGATATGTAGGATATGAAGAAGGGGGACAGCTGACAGAAAAAATCAGGAGAAAACCATATTCTGTTATCCTGCTTGACGAAATTGAAAAGGCCCACCCCGACATCTTCAACATCCTGCTTCAGGTGTTGGACGATGGTCAACTCACCGATGGTTTGGGCAGAAAAGTCGATTTCAAAAACACCCTGATCATCATGACTTCCAACATTGGTGTTCGCCAGTTGAAAGACTTTGGTATGGGTGTTGGCTTTGCGACCAGTGCCAGACAAGAGTCAGAAATGGACCACAACAAAGGGGTGATTCAAAATGCACTCAAGAAGACGTTTTCTCCGGAATTCCTCAACAGGATTGATGATGTGGTTATCTTCAACAGCCTGGATAAAGAACACATCTTCCAGATCATTGATATTTCATTGAAGGATCTGCTCAAACGATTGAGTAACCTCGATTTTCATCTTGAATTGACGGATGAGGTTAAAAACTTTGTGGCCGAAAAAGGGTTTGATCCCAATTTTGGTGCCAGACCTCTGAACCGGGCTATTCAAAAGTACATTGAAGATCCGTTGGCAGAGTTTATTTTGTCAGAAAACCCTGAGCATGGTTCCAAATTAATGGCGGAACTAGACAAGGATAATGACAAAATAATTGTTAAATTTGCGAGAGAAATCGAAACAAAAACTGAATAATAGCGAAAAACACATAATTAAACGTAGTGCCCAGCAATGGACTCTACGTTATTTTTTTTAATAAAAGTTAGCACATTTGGCAAAAACACAAGACAATCAAGACAAATTCAACTTCAGGTTGAACCGTCAGATAAAAGTACCCAAAGTAAGGATCGTAGGTGACGATTTCGAAGCCATTAGCAATGTGGCAGGTAAAACCGTGGAAGTGGGTGTGTACAATACCAACCAGGCCTTGGAATGGGCAGAGATTTTGGGCATTGACCTCGTAGAAATTACGCCCAATGCAGATCCCCCCGTTTGTAAACTCATCGACTTCAAAAAATTCATCTACGACAAGAAGAAGAAAGAAAAGGAGATCAAAGCCAAGGCTCAAAAGACCGTGGTAAAAGAGATTCGTTTTGGCCCCAATACAGATGAACACGATTTTGAGTTTAAGACCAAGCACGCCCGCAAATTTTTGGAGGAAGGTGCCAAGGTTAAAGCGTATGTTCAGTTCCGGGGAAGATCCATTGTATTCCACGACAGGGGTGAATTGCTCCTGCTAAAATTCATCAAAGAATTGGAAGATATGGGTGCAGCAGAAGAACTGCCAAGGCTGGAAGGAAAAAGAATGGGTGTGGTGATAGCTCCCAAAAAGAAAAAGTAAATTTCCGGCTGTAAGCCTCTCTGGTCATAACAACCATAGATTATGACTACCTTAGCTTCACGGATCATTTGTTAAAGTGGAGCTTCAAAAAAAATTAAATACAACTGCCCTAACCATGATTGGCATTGGTGCCAGCATTGGTTCGGGCATTTTTGTTACACCCGCCGACACCATCCAGCGGCTGCCCCATTACGGCTGGGCGTTATTACCCTGGCTTTTGGGAGGCATTGCCGCTTATTGCGGTGGCCTCACTTTCGCAGAACTGGGAGCCTCCAGGCCTAAAGCCGGTGGTGTCTATGTCTATCTAAAAGAAGCCTACGGCGATATGGCCGGCTTTCTGTATGGCTGGTGTGTACTGCTGGTCATCAATACAGGAGCGCTGGCAGCCCTGGGCATCGCCTTCTCAGATTACATGACCTTTTTTTATGACCTTACACCGCTTGCCTCCAAATTACTGGCTATCTGCGTTATCCTGGGTCTTTCGGCCATCAACAGCCTGGGAGTAGATTATTCCGACAAGCTGGCCAGGATTTTTACTGGCCTCAAATTAACGGCCATGCTTATTATCATCGGTGTTGGTATTTGGGCATTGAGCAGAGATGCTGGCCCTATGGTTGCAGGATGGCAACAAGCTACACCCGTAAATTTATGGTCAGGACTTAGCGGAGCCTTTATAGGGGTATTTTGGTCCATCGGAGGCTGGCACCACATCAGTTACGTAAGCAGTGAAGCCATCAACCCGGGGCGCGACATTCCCAGGGCCCTGCTATTGGCGGTTGGCGTTATCACCTTAACCTATTTGACCATCATAGCCGCCTACATGGCTATGCTGCCTATGGAGCAGATCATAGCTTCCAAAAGAGTAGCCGGCGATGCGGTTGCCCATTTAATGGCAGGCGGTGGCAAAATGGTGGCCATTTTTATTGCCATATCCATTTTTGGAACCATCGCCATCTATACCATGAGTGCACCGAGAATTTATTATGCCATGGCCAAAGACAAGGTATTTTTTGAGGCGGTAGGCAAGGTGCATCCCAAATTCAACACGCCCGCCAACGCCATCTTTTTACAGGCTGTTTGGGCGTGCATCCTGGTTTTAATCTATGGCTCCTTTATGAAAGTGATTGCTTTTGTTACCTTTATGGACATAGCCTTTATGTCTCTGGCAGCCGGGAGCATCTTTGTGTTCAGGTATCGCAATGGGGTACCGTCCGTTTTTCATGTGAAGTGGTTTCCATGGCTGCCTTTGGTATATTTGATCATCTCCCTGGCCTTTGTGTTCTACACCCTGCTCGATCTCAATGAAGGAGCCATCGCCGGCTGTATCATATTATTGGTCGGAATTTTTGTCTATCGGTTTTTCAGAACCCGCGAAAACAAAGTTCAGCTTTGATCCGGGCAGTTGCTGAGCCAGATTCGGGAGATACATTTCGGGAATATACAAAATCTGTAAGTATCCACCTGTGGTCTGTCCGTCTTTCATCAGGATAAACAATTTTCCTGAGGGCGTTAATTGAACCATGCCGGGTAAACATCCGGTGCTGTTAAATGCTTCAGGGTAAGATGTTACCGTGACTTTCTCCAAAAAGGTAAAGGCTTGCCGGTTGCTTTGCACATCCAGTGTCAGCGGTTGTGAAAAGAAGGCCCTGGCTTTGTCTGCTCCCAGCCAATGGAAATCAGGCCCTGGAAAAATGGGGATTTTTAACTGAGGTACGGCATATTCTGCCAGACTTTTGATTTCGGATAAGTAAATGTGCGTATGAAAAGAGATTTCACTTTGAAACGACAAAGACCTCATGCCCAGCGAAGGCAGTGAAGATCTGCTGTTCAAGACCCTATCTCCCTGCCAGCCACCCTTGATGCCTATGTATCGGAAAGCGAAAGAACGGGCATACTCCAGTATTAATACATCCCCGGCCCGCAACATCAATAAAGTATCTTCGATTGGCACGCCGTTTACACTTACTTCCCCTATCCCTGCTATGACAGATACTGTAGCCGCGTTTTCAAATTCAAGGGTAAGGGACAAGGGGCCAACTTCCAAAACGGCATCGTTGCTGTTGTTGTCAAGCAAGGCATTGGCCAGATCTCTTGCCTGGCTGTCCATAGGACCACCTGCAGGGATACCACGGTGGTTTTGTCCCCCCCTGCCCTCGTCCTGCAGGGTACAGTAACATTGTTTGCTTTTAATAATGGCCCTTGCTGTTTCACTTTTCATGGTCACCGTATGACAGCTTTCAAAATGACGCGATCCCCTACCTTCCAGGGAGTCTGAAGGAAAATATTGCCGTTGCCGGATTCTACCGGTGTTTTGCCGATGATGTGCCAACCACCAGGAGAAGGGCAAGGATAAATGCCTGTAAAATGGTCTGCTATCGCAACAGAACCGGCATTGACACGGTTATCGGGCGTGGCTTTTCTGGGAATGCTGATTTTTTCACTGCCTCCGCTCAGGTAGACAAAGCCGGGAAGAAAGCCAATGCACGCTATATAATATTCACAATTACTATGTAAGGAAACCAGGGTTTCAAAATCCAGGTTCAAATGCTCACACACCGTTTTTGTATCACCCCATTGGGGATCGTACTCCACCGGCAACGTAAAAATCCTGCCTTGTTCTTCCTTCGGCAGGGGAAGAGAACCAATAAAATCGAATATCTCATTCCATTTATCTGTCTTTTCATTTTTCAACGTTAAGCTGTTGATGCCGGCAATGGCTTCGTTTACCCATCCGCGTTGCATTAGCTGATGAGCGCATTGACCCAGCCATAAACTCATGGTGCGACTGCCTTTTATTGACAAACGGATTTGGGATACCTGCTGTGACCTCCATACAACAGCTTCTGCATTAAGGGCCGGAATGACAAGGCTATCCATCAATCTTCACATCCAATGGGAGCTCCCGGTGGCAGAGAAACAGGCGCACTCAGTTCCGGTAACTCATGCGCTTCCAGCTTCTCCATCAAATACAACAGGTAGCGGAAATGCGTATCATCTCCATGCGATCGAGCCCAATTTTTTTTCAGAGGTCGCAATACATCGAGGGCTTCAACGGCAATATCGGATTCTTTGTGATTCGTTGCCATGCTCATCAATCGAAGGATCCACCTCCTTTCTGCCAGGATTTGCAAAGGATGAGGATTGGCCTTGTCTTCGATTTGAAGATGGCCTTGGATGGTTGCAAAATACTCTTTTAAGCCCATCTGGTCCGGATTCTGGATTCTGGCCAGTCTCTGCGGATGAAGCAGCAGGGATAAGACATGATCAATCATTGCTGTGGCCGCCGTTTGCTGATCGAGCCCATAACCTGTTTTTTGTTTCATGCTTTCCCGATTGTGATCGTAGCCAAAAGCATGAGGGGGTATGATTTCAAACCAACGGGAAGGAAAAGCCAACTGACTTGTGTCCAGGGTAGCCAGCAAAGCTGCTATGGCCTTTTTCTGATCTTCCTGCGACACTGCTTTCGTTTTACCGGGCGCATCTTCTCCTTTTATATCGTAGTTGTATCGATAACCTCCTATCCATTTGGCTGCCGCTTCCACCTGGTATCTTTGCATGTGGTAAATGGGGACCAATACTTTTTCCAACTCAGAGAAGGGAGTGCCGGAAGCAATGCTGTTTTCACCAAACCTATCCAGGGCAACTTTGCGCAAACCCATGATTCTTTGCAATTCTGCCACTGCATCTTTGCCGTTGTCCCACAGATGGGCATCGGCGTGGGCACTGCCATCGGGTCTGGCATCGGGATCTGACAAGTAATACAAACCCATGGCTTTCGTATCCGCGATTATCTTCAAAAGATCACCTTCTTTTACATTGGTTTTGTATCCGTAAACAATGGCTCTTTTATCCCACTGTCCGATTTTATTGTCATAAGCCTGGCGAAGATCGGCTTGTCCTCCGGCAGCCGTCACAACCAATGGGTGTGGATAATCCATGACAGAAGCCCGGTCATTGACACTGGCAGCAAAGTTGTGCGCCAATCCCAGGGTATGCCCTACTTCATGAGCCGAAAGCTGACGGAGTCGAGCCAAGGCAAGGGCGGTCATTGGCGAAGGATCTTCATTTCCCTTTTTGTATAACGAAAGTAAGCCCTGTGCGATCATAAAGTCCTGCCTCACCCGAAGTGAACCCAGGCTCACATGCCCCTTGATAATTTCTCCATTTCTGGGATCGTAAATGGTGGCGCCGTATGACCAACCCCGCGTGCTTCTGTGCACCCACTGTATGGTGTTGTATCGCACATCAAGCGGATGAGCATCGGCAGGTAATTCCCTTACTTGAAAGGCATTGATAAAGCCGGCTGCTTCAAAAGCTTCATTCCACCACAGGGCTCCCTCTATCAGCGCTGTTTTAATGGGCTCCGGGCAGCCGTTGTCTACATAATAAACGATGGGTTCTACGGCTTCGCTCTTATCCTTATCAGGGTGTTTCTTTTCCAGTCTGTGCCGAAAGATCAGCTTTTTTTCGATGGGTTGGTGAATGGGCGTAGCATAGTCGTAGTAGGACAAATCAAAATAACCGGAATAAGGATGAAAAACCCTGGGCTGATAACCGGGATCCGGCAATGCCACAAAAGATGTGTGCTGGCGATACGAAACAATTTCATCGGTTGGGGTTACAGATTTAATGTGGTCTCCGGTTGCCTCTCCTACCAGGGTTAGCCACGCTTCGAATTCTACGTTTTTGGGGAAAGCGTGGATTTCTTCGGGAATGACCACACTTTTGCTTTTGTCTGTTTTATAGTTGCCTTGCTTACTATCTTTAAGTTGACCTGCCGCACCCATATGATCTTCCGTTAAAAAAGGGGAAAGGTCAATGTACACTCCATCAGTTGTGTCCTTCTCCACTACAAAGCCATACAATACGGATGAAGCAAAAGCATCTTCTACGGTTTTTCTTTCAGCATCATTTTGGGTAATGGCCCTGTATTGGGTATTGGTCTCTACCAGCAAGACCCGGTTTCCAAATCGCCTGAACTGCACTAATTTCTGACCGCCTATTTTGCCTCTGTCAAAACCTATGTCGTTGGAACCAACGCCCGATGCAAAATAGTGAACCAGGATAAAGTCTTCATTAAAACGATGGAGTTTTAGCCATACTTTAGCGGTTTTGGCATTGTATTCTATATTGTACAGACCGGAATAAGTCTGGCCTTTCCCATAGAATGCAAAGCAAAGGGTAAAAACAAGCAGGATGCAATACTTTGTCATTAAATCAAATTTAATCAAAGATAAAAAACATCTTTACTTGCCTTAACCTGCCAATGAAACCCTTTTTGTTTTTTTACTGCTCTTTTTCAACACCGAGCGAATCAAATGCCCCACCTTATCAGCCTCGGTCAGGAAGCCGTCGTGTCCCAAATCAGAGTGAATTTCTGCATACCTGGCATTTGCTATATGGGATGCCAGATGCTTTTGCTCCTGAACCGGAAATAACAAGTCGGAAGTAATACCAATGACGAGGGTGTTGGCTTTTATGCTTTTGAGTGCCTCTTCAGTAGAAATTCGATTGCGGCCCACATCATGACTGTCCATGGTTTTGGTAAGTGCATAATAAGAATAGGCATCAAAACGATCGACCAGTTTTTGCCCCTGGTATTGTTGATAGGAAGCAGCCCTGAAGTTATCAATACCCCTCGTTGTTTCCTGCTGTGTTTGGTTGTATCCTTTGGCCGTGCGATAACTTAGCATGGCAATGGCTCTGGCAGCTTTTAAACCCTGCTTGCCGCCTTCGGCAGTCCTTTGAAAAAAACTATTGTCCGCCTCAATGGCCATCCTTTGGCTTTCGTTGAAGGCTATGCCCCAGGGGGAATGAACGGCATTGGTTGCAATTAACACCAGGTCTTCAAATACCGATGGTCGTAGTATTGCCCATTCCATGGCAATTTGTCCTCCCAAAGAAGCACCGGCCAATAGTGCTATGGATGGCAAACCAAGATGTTGTCTCAAGAGTTCAAAGCAGCCTGCAATGTCGCGGGACGTAAACAAGGGAAAATCATCAAAATAGATTTGACCCGTTGACTGATCCTCACTCAATGGGTGAGTTGAACCATAGGGTGAACCCGGATTGTTGACACATACCACAAAGTATTTATCAGTATCAATGGCTAGCCCCTTTCCTACCACCCCGGGCCACCATTCCACCGGATTGGCATTGGCAGTAAGTGCATGAACTACCCATACTACATTGTCTTTTTCTGCATTGAGCTTTCCAAAGGTTTGGTAAGCCAATTGGAGCCCGGCCACAGAACGGCCGGACTCTAAACTATAATTCTCCTGAAGTCTGAAATATTTAATCGTGGTCATAATTAGGATTTAATAGCCTGAAAGCCATTTTTCAGGTCATTGATGATATCGTCTACGTGTTCGATACCTACGGATAGACGGAGTTGGTTGGGCTTCACACCGGCAGCCTGTTGTTCCTGTTCTGTCAATTGCTGGTGCGTTGTTAGCGCTGGTTGAATGATCAGAGATTTGGCATCGCCTACATTGGCCAGGTGGCTGATCAAATGAAGGTTGTCAACCAGTTTTTTGGCAGCTTCACTGCCCCCTTTCACATCAAAGGTAAGTACACCACCAAAGCCGTTCTTCAAGTATTTTCTGGCCAGTTTATGGTAAGGACTGGATGATAATCCCGGATACGATACGCTTTCTACCAGGGGATGGGCCTCCAGCCACTGGGCAATTTGCAATGCATTTTCTACAGTGCGTTGAACGCGCAAAGAGAGCGTTTCCAAACCTTGCAACAACAGGAAGGCATTAAATGGACTCAAGGCCGGACCATAGTCCCTCAATCCTTCTACCCTGGCCTTGATGGAAAAGGCAATATTGGGTAAGCCCAGCGGATTGTTTTCACCAAAAACTTCTGAAAATACCAAGCCATGATATCCTTCTGCCGGTTCACTGAATTGAGGAAATTTTCCATTGCCCCAGTTGTAAGTTCCTCCGTCCACTATGATGCCGCCAATGCTGTTGCCGTGGCCACCAATCCACTTGGTAGCAGAAGCCACTACTATATGGGCTCCGTGATCGAGGGGTCTGAACAAATAACCGGCAGCACCAAAGGTGTTGTCGACAATCAGGGGCAGGTCATATTTTTGGGCGATGGCTGCAATCTTTTCGAAATCCGGTATATTGAATCTGGGATTACCAATGGTTTCCAAATAGATGGCCCGGGTCTTTTCGTCGATGGCGACTTCAAAACTTTCGGGCTGATCACCATTGGCAAACCTTGTCTCGATGCCCAGTCTTTTGAAAGCAACCTTAAACTGATTGTAAGTCCCGCCATACAAAAAGGAAGTACTGATGAAGTTGTCGCCTGCCTGCAGGATGTTGTTGAGTGCAATGAATTGAGCTGCCTGTCCTGATGCCACTGCCAGTGCAGCTACTCCGCCTTCCAGCGCTGCAAGTCTTTTTTCCAGTACATCGGTGGTAGGGTTCATGATGCGGGTATAGATGTTGCCAAACTCTTTTAAGGCAAATAGATTGGCCCCATGTTCTGCATTGTTGAATACATAGGAACTCGTCTGGTAAATGGGTACAGCACGCGCATTGGTGGCGGTGTCAGGATGGTGACCTGCATGCAGCTGCAGGGTTTCGTAACGGTAGTTTTGAATGCTCATGATAAAAAGTTTTGTAATAATTTGATTTAAAGAAAAAATAAAGGTAGACCTGACCTGTATAGCAGGAGCCTCATTGAAATCTTAATAATGGTTGAATAAGGCGATCTCTGCTGTTAACAGAAACAACAACAGCAACAACAACACATCATATGAACCGATGTGATTCGCCAGGAAGATTTTAAAGGTAGAATTTGTTTGTTCATTTCTTTTAATTGATATTTTATATTCCCCAAAATTGGGCAGGAATTGGCACCTTTCACTTTGGAGGTTGCCTGAGGATCACAGAGCCTGTTCTCTTCCCTCATCTGTATAAAGTATCGCGAAATAACAAAACTGAGAATGGTATTTACGCTAAACTCGTGGCACAAAGATAGATTCAAGTTTTTGACAAAATCAAGTACCCAATCAAAAATAAAGCAAATTATATTTGGTTATGGCCAAAAAGACTTTCACAAACAACACAAAATCAACAAGTTAATTAGATGGAATTTTTTTTTGTTAAAAATGTGTTACACGCATTTAATTCCTGATCATCATCATTCTTGGAGGCCCCTGTACATTATTTTGGGCGGGAGAAAATCCGGACAATCGATAACTGAGGCTAAATAAGAAATACCGGCCAATACCATTGGTTGTCAATTCCTCTACATAGGTATCTCCCACATTTCTGGTAATGCCCTGGCCAACATTGAAGATATCTGCTACCCTGAATTTGGCAGTTAAACGATCGTTGAACAATCTTTTGGAGAAAGCGGCATTGAACATGGTAAGTGTCACAGATTCATCAAAGGCCTGACCTGTATAGATGTTGTGGTTGATATCACTTTCCAGGGTAAATCCCTTTCCAAAATTGACCAACAGATTGGATCGCAGTGTATGGATTACATAGCTGGCATTCTGACTTGTATTGATGGAATATTTGTTTTCGGTATACGAATTTTCATAAGCACCCAACAAGGAAATCACTTTGTTGTTGATGTTTTCCAATTCAATACCAAACCGCGGTGACAAGCTTACAATGTCATTTTGAATACCGTTGATGAAATTGATGGATTCTGTCACAGATCCTCCGCCAAACAACCTGGATTTGATGCGCAGTTTTCTGATGGGTGAAGAATAGGAAAAATTGAGACTGGCATTTTTCTGATTATCCGTGTTGATGGGTCGGGTTGATTTTATCAGATCCTGACCAATGACTTGCTCGTTTACAATTTTGTCTTTGGTATACCTCACATTGATGAAGGCAAACAAATTCCTGAAATTGAAATTATCAAAAAAACTATACCTCAAATTGAGACCGTGCGCATATTCAGGTTTAAGACCGGGGTTACCCACTGAAACCTGCAATGGATCAGAGTTGTCTACAATGGGCTGCAATTGGGTGACAGAAGGTTCGTTGATACTGGTATTATAGCGCAATCGCAGGTTTTTGTCTATCCAATTGATGGTTGCTGACGGAAGGAAATAGTTGAATGACTTTTCGGTAGTTACGCTGCCGGGGTTGTCGCTGATCCCTTTGATTACGCTGTGCTGATAGACGAGGTCTACATTGATGCTGTATTTTTCATCGTCCTTGGTATAAATCAGCGAAGCCCTGTCATAACCCACACTATTGTCTGACAGTGAACTCAACAGCTCATCCAATGTCAAATTGGTGGGGTCGAGAAAATCAATATTGTAAAAATCTTTATTTTGCAGTGATTTGTAATTCCGCTTTGAATACCCAATGCCCAGGTAGTTCTTTTTGCCCAATGGTTCCTTGTACTCGGTATAGATCCGGTAATTGTCATTGTTGCTCATGCTGATTTGGTTTTGCAGCAAGGAATCAAAACGGCTGCTCAGATAAAATATGCTTTTTTTATCCAGATCATAATCCGACTCATTATCAGTAGTGCCATAGCTTGCTTCAAAAGAAAATATCCTGCCCGGTTTTCGCAATCGTTTGGTAAAGACCCCCCTGGCAGAAATATCCGTAAGGTCGTTGTTGGTGGCATCTTTTTGATTGATATCGCTGGTAGGCACACCACTCAACAAACTCGCCAAAGTTACCGCTGTCGAGTTGGCATCGGTGGCATTAAAACGGGCCGAACTTTCCAGGTCAATCCTGTGAAAGCTGTCGGGCTTGATCTGCATATTGAGGTTTACCGTGTGTCCGGTGCGATTGGTAACTGAAGCCGTATTCACATCGGTAGTAAATGAGTTTTCTATCTGGAAATTCTCTTTGAAGCTGTGTTTAATCAGATTCTGATCTGAATAGCTCAGGAAGTAACTGGCGGTAAGGTTGAACTTTGGAGAAAACTCATAGTAAAAATTCATCCCTGCGGTGGCACTTTTTATCTGGCCGGTGTTGTTGTTGCCAAAGTTGACCACCCCACTGTTGAAGGCTCCTCCTCCTCTACCACCGCTGAAAGCATTGCCTCCCATCAGGGTATTGTAGTCTGAAAAACTAAAGCCCTGATTGCTCAGGTTGTTGAAGTTGGCCAGGGTAGAAAACTGGTACTTATTGTTGAATTTGTTGAAGGATAGTTTGGACTCAAAACGATCTTGAGTACCGTAGCCGGCCATAGCCTCTCCAAAAGTGCCGATCTTTTTATCTGCCTTCAACTCCAAATTCAATACTTTTTCCGACTCGCCATCGCTGACCCCGGTGAATTCTGCCTTTTCTGATTTTTTATCGAAGACCTGTACTTTTTTAACCGCATCGGCCGGCAGATTTTGAGTGGCCATCTTGGGGTCATCACCGAAAAATTTTTTCCCGTCTACCATCACTTTTTTGATCTCTTCACCTTGGGCCGTGATCACACCACTGGCGTCTACTTCGATGCCCGGTAGCTTTTTCAGCAATTCCTCTACGGTGGCATTAGGTCTCACGCGATAAGCATCGGCATTGTATTCTATGGTATCTTTTTTAATGGCGATGGGAATGTATTCACTTTTCACCACCACCTCATCCAGCAGGTTGTTTTCAGAAAACATGGTAATAGTGCCTTGGTCTATGATGGCCTGGTCACCACCCACAAAGATGATTTTTTCAAGGGTGCCATAACCCAGGTAGGTTATCTGGATTTTGAAGCTGTCGCTCTTTACATTTTTTATTTCAAAAAGCCCGTTTTCATCGCTGGTTCCAAAGGCTACCAATACACTGTCGGCAGGATTGAGCAATACTACGCTCGCTCCGATCAGTGGCAGTTTTTCGCTGTCCTGAACCTGGCCTTTAACCGTATATTTTTTAATTTGGGCAAACGATACAACAGAAGTAAATACCAGCCACAGTAAAAACAGATTTTTGATTTGTTTCATAAAATTCCAATTGTTTGATTAACCCCTGATGAACATGCGTTGGCCCTGCCCTCCGTTCATCTGGCGCATTTCTTCCATTTTTTCTTTTCGGATCTGGTTGAATTTTTCCCGGGTTGTTTTTTCTCCTTTGGTGGGTTTTTCAATTTTTACCTCACCCACAAACGGACTTTGCACGGCGGTAGCCAGGGTGACTTTATCATCGCCCTCTGAAACAGCCAGGATGGCTCCGGGCAAACCATGATAACCATCGGGGCCTATCGAAACTGAAAGTTTGGGGGTAAACCAGGCAGTAATGGTTATACTATCTTTTTGTTGTGTGGCCTTGATACAGGTATAACCCAGAATATCTCTTTGTTCTCCGGAATGTAATTTCCATTTGGTCGGTGGCAGTGCTTCTTCGATAAGGAATTCTTTGCCAAATAAATCCGTAAACGTGGTTTTTTGTTCTTCGTTGAAATCGAGGTAAACGATGGGATCCACACCTTGTCTTCTCATAGCCCAGCGACCCCTTTGCCCGCCATCTTCTTCTTCCGGAAAGACATCTTCCTTGTTGATGGTATAAAGGGCTTTTTCTTCTGTAGCTACCAGGATTTTGCGCGTCTTTCGACTTTTGGGCATTTGGGCCACCATTTGGGGTGGCATATCTGCCGATGGCGTCATGTAAAATGTTTCTTCGTACTTAATTTTGATGGTATCCTGTGCGCTGAGAGAATCGAAGGTGACCAGGCAAACAAAAACCACAAATAAAAGGGAAAACTTCATGTTTATCAGTTAAATATGCATATTAGACGGCAAAGATAGGCCAAGTTTAATCGGGGACGAGGAGCTTGCTTTTTTTTATTAAAACATTAACACAATTTTACCCTATGGACTTAAAAGATTAAATTAGCACCATGTTGCGCAAAATCAGTCAGTGGCTGTTTAAACTCTGGGGATTTAAATTCACCGGGCAGATCAGTCACTTTCCAAGACGGGTTATTTTTGTGGTCATTCCGCATACTTCCAACTGGGATTTCCCATTGGGCATTCTCACGCGTAGCATCCTGAAGTTAAAGTTGAAATTTATTGCCAAAGATTCTTTGTTTCGATGGCCCTATGGTTTTATTTTTCGCTGGTTGGGCGGCATTCCGGTCGATCGCTCAAAACACAACAACTTTGTAAAAGCAGTGGCCGCAACCTTAGAAAAATACGACGACCTCAGCATTGCCATTGCCCCTGAGGGCACCCGTAAAAGGAACGATGAGCTGAAATCCGGTTTTTATTGGATAGCTTTGGAATGCAAAATGCCACTGATTCTCGTGAAATTTGATTTTGGCAACAAAGAAGTAAGTTTTTCTGAACCCATGATGCCCAGTGGCAATTATGAAGAAGATCTGAAAATCATCAATGCCCATTTTGAAGGGGTAAAAGGCTACCACCCCGAGCTGGGCTATCGATACCATGAAACTTAAGCTATACTTATGAGTCTTACCTTTGAAATCCGAGAAAATATTGGCGTTATAACCCTCAACAGGCCGGAAAAATACAACAGCGTCATTCGGGAGCTTGCCCTTTCCTTTCAGGAAAAACTAGATTTTTGCAATGACAGTGAGGAAGTAAGAGCCGTTTACATTACCGGAGCCGGCAAAGCTTTTTGCGCCGGTCAGGACCTCGCCGAAGTGGTAGACCCCGATGGCCCTGAACTGGGCGATATTGTGAGTCAACATTTCAATCCCATCATCACCAAAATCAGAACCCTGAAAAAACCTGTAGTAGCTGCTGTCAATGGTGTAGCAGCCGGTGCCGGTGCCAACATTGCCCTGGCATGCGATATTGTGGTAGCTGCCGAATCTGCCAGCTTCATCCAGGCATTTTCTAAAATAGGACTCATACCCGACAGTGCAGGTACTTATTTCCTTCCCCGATTGGTTGGCATGCAAAAGGCCAGTGCCCTGATTATGTTGGGCGATAAAATCGGTGCATCTGAAGCTGAGAGATTAAACATGATTTACAAGGTATTCCCTGATGATAGCTTTGCTGCATCCTCCTGGGCCCTGGCCAAACAACTGGCTGAACTCCCAACCCTGGCACTGGCTTTATCTAAACAAGCCCTCAACGAATCGTATGGCAACAACTTGTTCCAGCAATTGGAAGTAGAAGATTCACTGCAGCGCAAAGCCGGCGAATCAGAAGATTATGCCGAAGGAGTACAGGCCTTTCTCGAAAAAAGAAAAGCAGTCTTTAAAGGAAGATAAATATACCCGATTAGTATGTCTTACGGGCATGTACGATCAGCATAAGCCAGCCAACCATCAATAGCAATCCTCCCACTGGCGTGATGGGGCCAAGCCAGGATAAATCAAATCCTGCTGCCCTTGAAAAGGCAATGGCATACAGGGAACCTGAAAAACAAATTATCCCGGCCATAAAAAAGAGAGCAGCCCGGTTGAAAAACCTACTGTTGTGTTCATCAGAAGAAAAGGCCATTGCACAGAGTACAAGGGTATGAAAAAACTGGTACAACACCCCGGTTTCATAAGCATGCAGGGTTTTAACATCTAATATGGGTCTAAGACCATGCGCTCCAAAAGCTCCTAAAATTACAGCCAGTAACCCAGAAGTGGCAGCCACTGTCAAAAGCGTTTTTCTGTTCATTTTTTATCTATTTGCCAATTCACTCCTTTTCCGCCGTGCTGTTCCAAATAAGCATTGGCCTTGCTGAAGTGATGGTTGTTAAAAAATCCATTGCCCGCCAAAGGTGAAGGATGCGGTGAAATCAGAACCAGGTGTTTTTGGGCATCAATCAGGCCTACTTTTGCTTTGGCAAAATTGCCCCACAACATAAAAACCTTACCCTCCAGTTTTTCACTGATGGTAGTAATCACGGCATCTGTAAAATGCTGCCACCCAATCTTGCTGTGCGACAACGGCTTGTTTTTTTCAACCGTAAGAAAAGCATTGAGCAACAACACACCCTGCCTTGCCCACTGACTCAAATCACCATGACCGGGATGATCAAAGCCCACATCATTTTTCAATTCTTTGTAAATGTTGTTCAACGAAGGTGGAATTTTCACCCCTGCCGGTACCGAAAAACAAAGCCCCATTGCCTCTCCCGGATTGTGATAAGGATCTTGCCCTAAAATAATAACCTTTAAGCGATCAACAGGTGTTAGCGTAAATGCATTAAAGATAAGCCCCCCCGGTGGATAGATGGTTTTACCCGCATCCTTTTCAGCATATAAAAACTTGCGGATCTCTTCAAAATAAGGCTTTTCAAATTCTCCTGCGAGCAAGTCTTTCCAACTTTCTTCTATCTGGACCTGGTGGCTTGTCATGCGGCAAAGATAAGTTATTCCTGCTATATTATGGAGGAGACGTGTTGTCGGAGACGTGTTGTCGGAGACGCGTTATCGGAGACGCGAGACGCGTTATCGGTGACGCGTTGTCGGAGACGCGTTATCGGTGACGCGTTGTCGGAGATACGAGACGCGTTATCCTACGCGAGATACGAAAGTGGAATCGCATGTCCCGCAGCGTATCTCGCGCGTCTCGCGTCTCGGTTCTCGCGCGTCTCCCGTCTCCCGTTTCAAATAAATACAAAAAAACTCCAAAGGGACTTGACACATTCATTTTTTACATACAAATTGGAGCCAAAATTATCACGCTATGAACAACAGATACTCCTACAAGGATTTGGATGTATGGCATTTGTCCATCTCCCTTGCCGAACAAATTTACAAGCTCACACGAAAATTTCCACCGGATGAAAGATTTGGAATGATTTCTCAATTGAGAAGAAGTTCTGTCTCTGTATCAACCAACATCTGTGAAGGGAAAGGGAGGTTGACACCGGGAGAATTCCGCCGTTTTCTAACCATCGCCCGCGGATCTGCATTCGAAGTGAACAATCTTTTAGAATTGTCCTTGGTGCTTAATTTTTGTAAGGACGATGAAATAAAAAGTCTGCTGGAATTGATTGATAAGATTTCTGCTATGCTTTTCAAGTTGATTCATAATATTCATATTCCGAAAAAAGAGAATTGAGTTACCTGTGGGTTTTCCGAGACGCGTTTTCCGAGACGCGTTATCGGAGACGCGAGACGCGCTTTCTGGGACGCGCTTTTCGGGACGCGAAATGTGTTATGCGAGAAGTGTTATCGGAGATGCGTTCTTTGAGATGCGTTCTTTGAGATGCGTATGCGGGGACGGGTTGATGGAGACATTTCGGATTAGCTAGATGCGTTAGCGTCTGCGTGAGAAGTCGCAGCGGAATCGACCCTTGCATCTCGCATCTCGCGCGTCTCCCGCCTCCCGCCTCCCGTCTCCCGTCTCCCGTCTCCCGTCTCGGATCTCGCTACGGAATCTCACCCATAAATTGTACATTAGCTGCAAAAAGGGATATGTCGCAACATCACAATACCCAATTACTAAAATTGCTGGGCATAGGCTTTGGAATTGCCGCTACCATGGGAGGTACCATTGGAACGGGCATTCTGAGGAAGCCGGGAAATATTGCTCTCCAGGTAGGGGATCCATGGATGATTCTGCTGCTTTGGCTGGTGGTGGGCATCTACGCTTTTTTGGGTGTTTTGTGTGTGATAGAACTGGCGGTATCGATGCCCCAGGCCGGAAGTTGGTATGTGTATGGCCGTCGGGCCTTTGGCAATTACTTTGGCTTCCTTACCGGCTTTACGAGTTGGATGGGTACGGTTTCTGCGCTGGGTTTCGGGGCATACACTTTTAGTGAATTTATATCCTTGCTATCCGGAAGAGAGGACCTCAATCAATGGATAGCCATCGGCATTATTGCATTTTTCACATTCCTTCACCTGATTGGCACCAGTGTGGGTGGTAAAGCACAACAGCTACTCACTTTTACCAATGCTGCCGGACTGTTGGTTTTTGTGATCCTTTGTTTTACCATGGGGCATCGGGTTGATCCCACGGCATTGCAACAAACAGTTGAAAAAACCGCTGCACCCGGAGCGCTGGCAGGCATTATAGCAGCATTGCAGGCCATTTTTTACACCTACGATGGATGGCACACCGCCAGCTATTTTACGGAAGAGAATAAAGATCCCGCAAAGACAATGCCCAAATCGATGATCATTGGTGTGGTTTCCATCATTGCTATTTATCTTTTGGTAAACGGAGCGATCTTGTATGTTGTGCCTATTGATCAATTGGCCGGTACCAAACTCGCTGCTGCTACCACGATGGGACTTTTGTTTGGTCCCCAGATGACGCAGTATGTAACGGTATTTTTATTAATTTCTGTCTTGGGCATCCTCAATTCGCAGTCGATGTTCGCACCCAGAGTGATTTACTCGATGAGCAGGGATAAGTTGTTTATTCCTTCGGCCACCTGGGTCAATAAGAATGGTACACCGTGGCTGGCGTTGATCCTCACTACTTCGTTGTCGGTATTTTTGATCTTATCGGGCAAGGATACCTGTGGCAGGCTGTCGGATATTGCCATCTTTTTCTTTGTATTGTCTTATACGGCAGGCTTTGTCTCTTTGATCAGACTTCGAAAAACAGAACCGGATCTGCCCCGTCCCTATAAAGTACCGCTGTACCCGTTTTTACCTTTGTTGCTTACCTTTTTGTCATTGCTTTTCCTTACGGGGGCAGTGTACAGCGATCTGGAAAGCAGTAAGTATGGACTGATTTTTCTGTTGGTTTCTTATCCGCTTTACCTGGGTGTAAAATGGATTAATAAACCCTGAAAGCCGGGAGCTGATCATACCCCCCCCTAAAATTTTATTGGGAAAAAGATAAATGTAATCGTGCTTATCGAATCATAATGTTGTGCAATTCATCGGCAATGACCGAAGGCACAAATTTGCTGACATCACCCTTTCCTTTGATGATCTCTCTTACGATAGTGGAAGAGATGTGACTGTATTCCGGCCTGGAAATCAGGAAGACGGTTTCTATGTCTTCGCCTATAATGCTGTTGAGCTGTGAGATGGTTTTTTCGTAGTCAAAATCCGAAGCCTGCCTCAGTCCCCGTATGAGATAGTGGGCGTGAATCTGTTGGCAAAACCGCACCGTCAAACCTTCAAAACTACTCACCTCTACCTTGGGTTGATGGGCAAAGGTTTTCCGAAGCCAGTCCATGCGCTGTTCCAAAGAAAAGAGGGTTTGTTTCTGGTTGTTGATACCTACTGCTACTACCACTTTGTCGAAAAGGGGTAAGGCGCGCTCCACCAGATCGGCATGACCAATGGTGAGGGGATCAAAAGAACCTGGAAATACTGCTAGTTTCATGGCACAATTTTACGATAAAATAGCGGATTTTTAGCCACAATTTAATGGACCCCTCCGGTAAGTCATCTATTGTTATATTTTTAGCCAAAGATGAAAAGGATCGTAGTTTGTACAACGACCCTAATCATCGGATATTGACTATTATTCAATGGTAATCAATGTTGCGCACACGCTGTTGGCACCGAAGTACAAACATACATGGTAAACTCCTGCAGCCAAGCCTTCAAGTGGAAGGTCGAACTGAACTGTGTTATCGATCATCCTGCTGAAATGAACCACGCCGGCTGCGTCGGTAACTACCAGTTCAATTTTTGTATAAACAGACGGCACGTTCATTCTGATGGCTGTTTTCTCCCTTGCCGGGTTGGGTCTTATTTCTAAGCCGCCGCTCTCCTTTTTGTGTACATAAACAGAAACCTGCGGACTGTATTCAAGGCCTCCGTCAAAATCGTATTGAGCCAGTCTGTAAGTGTACGTACCTCCCCGATCCAAATCGTTGTCCTGCCACTGGTATTGCCGCAACACAGCAGAATTGCCATGGGCTTCCACTCGACCCAATGACAGAAATGCTCCGATGGTTTCATCGTATCTCTCCAGTATAAAATGCGATGCATTGATTTCTGTGGCGGTCTTCCAGCTAATCAGATTGTAATCGCCCTTCCATTCTGCATGCAGGTCTGTATAACGCACCGGTAGCACACCCGCGGCAAGACCTGCATCGATGTTTACATAATTTTCTCCGGGCACCATGGAGAAAAATGAGGTGGTGTTGAGTCCATGACTATGGTCTACATCGCTATCTGATTCTTCCACACCCATATTGGCCATCGTGTAGCTATAGCCGGAGGGCGGGGTAAACTTCAAGTAGTATTTTTCCTTGCCCAAGTATTCTATTTTATAAACACCCTCACTATTGGTTGTAGATTCACCGATCTTGATGTCATTGACATCAAAGGCTTCAACCAAAACATTGGCAACCCTGGGTTCTCCCTCTTCTTGCCGGCCATTGAAGTTGCTGTCTTCCCATACAAGATTGCCGGCTGTAGCCATTGGATAAAAGCCTGCTCCAATGTTTTCAATGATTTGACCCGATGCTACGGTAAATGATCGTGTAGTGGCCGGGCCAAAAGAATTGGTCAGGTCTGAATCATTTTTTTGTTCGTTGGGAGCATTAAGGGGTAATTCACCAAAGATATTGGCTCTTGCCTGCACCAGCCCCAACGGAGGCATAACAATTTTTATGTAATACGTGCCCGGTGCTGCACAAAAACTAAAGTAACCATCATCTGATGGGGTCCCCGGTTTGTGTCCGGTATGGGTATAGTCATACAGCGACCAATTGCCATTGAGGTTTCTCCACAGTTCGACCTGCAAGCCGTTGATACCATTCTCCTGGGCATCCCATATGTCATCTTTATCCACATCGTACCAAACCAAACTACCGATTTTGGCACAAGCAGCCAGTCCGGCATCCATATTGGTGAGGTTGGTACTGCCCGGTAAGGTAAAGACAGCGGTAGTACCCGCACCTTTTTCTTCGGTGACATCACTGTCGGTATTGTCGTTGCTCCCCGTATTGGGCGCTATGAATTCATAACCGGAAGGTGCTGCAAATTTCAGATAGTAATCTCCCGGTGTGACGTTGCTGAAAAGGTACAAGCCACCGGCATTGGTAAAAGTGCTGCTCACCATAGTGCCGGTTGCCTTAAACAACATCACATTTACGCCCATAATGCCCGGCTCTCCGCCATCCTGAAGATTGTTGCCATTGAGATCGTTCCATACAAAATCGCCGATGCTCGACGGGCTGTAGTGACCTGCATCGATGGTATAATTGGTTTCACCGTTCGTAAGGCTAAAACAGGTAGTAAAACCCTGACCGTTGACATCACTGTCGAGGTCGTCGTTGCTGCCTTGATTTTGCAAGGTATAGGTGGCATTTAAAGGCAGGGTGGTAGGTACAAAATATACCACATAATTACCGGCCGGCAAATCTGTAAATTCATAGGCACCGGATGCATTGGTGTTGGTAAATTTGATCAGGGTCTGGTTGCAACTGCGCAATTCAACCCTAACTCCCTGGGTGAAATTTTCGCCTGTTTCAAAAATGCCATCGGCGTCAAGATCATTCCAGACTATACCACCTATGGCGCCATTAACTACGGTAATAATCGCATCATCTATATCGTCTTCTCCCACCGCATCATTCGTGGGATTTTCATCTGCTGTGCTGTCGAAATCCTGATTGCCTGTATTCAAGCTATCTCTGGATATAGAAATCTCGGCTACGTTGCGGTAGGCATTGACCGTATTGCAGGCGACCACATTCAACTGAAGGGGTACGGTGATGCTTTGCCCATGATTTAAAATGGCATTGGATTGATAACGAAGCAGATTGCCGCTTTGGGCCCAGCCCGGATTGAGTGCGGCATTAAAGGAGTAGCCGCAAGGCATATAGTCCGTAATCTGAACATAACTGGCAGCGCTACCTCCCTGGTTGGTCACTACAATGGAGAAAGGTACTACATCGCCCACCACATAAAAAGGTTGCGGATTTACGACCGATTTTTGCAATGTAAGGTCAAATACTTCGAATCCGGCAGGGTCGTGGTCGTCTTCATCGGTATTGGTATTGGCAGGCCCCAAAACAAAGATGTCGTCGTCTTCAGGGTCTCCCGGATCAATGGCAAATTCTGCTGCATTGACCATAAAAGTATAGGAATCGGCATCGTCAAAGCGGTTGTTGTCGAAGGTATCTTGCACCAAAACGATGTGTGCATAGTTGATCCAGTCTCTTCGGCTGTTGCCTTCTTTAACCGTAAGTACAATGTTGAGGGTGGTCTGCTGATCGGGATAGAGCCATTGAGGTATGGTACGCGTTGAGTCTGCCATGTTCCAGCCCAAAGGTGTATTCAGTGCTGCTTTGAATTCATAACCTTCCGGTATGTAATCTCTGATCTTTATGTTTTTCCCAACCACATTGCCCTGGTTGTAAATGGTAATGGCAAAGGTGAGATCTTGTCCATAATGGTAAGGTGGTGGTGTCACCAAGGTCTTCTTAAGGGCAAGGTCTACCACTTGAATAATTTCCAGATCGTGGTTGTCTTCGTCCTGATTGACAGCCGTTCCCCATTGATCCGACACATCGTTGTTGTTAAGATTGCTGTATTGAAAATCATTTTTGAGGTTGCTATCAAAGACACCATCGATGTCTTCGTTGGACCCTCCGTCTGCTGCGATGGCATTGCTTATTTCTATGTAGTTGGTCCAGCCGTTGGTTGGGTCATTGTAACACGGATTGACGCCAAAAAAGAGGTCGTAGGTAGCATTGGTGGCAGGAGCGAGCGAAGTATTGATCACCCTGCTTATTTTATTGGGACCACTAATTGCCCACTGAGGGTTTAATGCCGGTATAAATTCAAGTCCGCAGGGTATGGTATCGGTAATGGTCACCTGACTGGCTGCCACGTTGCCCTGATTGTAAACGGTAATGGTATATTTTACATTTTGGGTATAGCTATAACTGGGTACGGATGTCTCCCTTTCTTTTTTGATGGCCAGATCAAAGATGCGCGGTGCCGCTACATCGTGGTCGTCTTCGTCTTCATTTTCTGCCTGACCATTGCCAAAGATCTCATTGTCGAAGGCACTGCCGGGTAAAACCTGGTTTTCGT